>Ga0268266_10000153_pt1 | contig 131887 bp, 112 predicted proteins | sample KBSS13metaG_FD_190356 | JGI IMG/M metagenome (GOLD analysis project Ga0268266, IMG submission 190356) | Switchgrass rhizosphere microbial communities from Kellogg Biological Station, Michigan, USA - KBS S1-3 metaG (SPAdes) (version 2) | ecosystem: Host-associated > Plants > Roots >...
CACGGCGGCGCCGGAGTATGTTGGTTTTCGCGTGGTGCGCGGCGAGGCGAAGCCGGCGAAAGCGGCAGAGGAAAAACACTAAGCAGGGCCGAGCGTAAGAGAGATTCATCAAGTAAAAACCGGCTCGATGGAAAACCGTACCTCGACTGCGCAGGCCGACGCGTTCGCAAGAGCGAACGCGGGTGCGCCGTAGTGAACATCGCAAAGCGGCAGCAGGGCTGCCGCACTCCAAAAGGCCCGCCCTCTAAAGAGGGCGGCTACAGGTTGCGAGATTGAGCGTCCAGATTGGCTCTTTTGGAGGCACCCTGAAGAGGGCACGATTCTAGGTCAGGGTTTGTAAGTACAAACCCTGAAACCCGGTATCGTGCCCCTACCGCAGAGAGAATCGAGACGACGCTAATGAGCACATTTACACCGACGGAACGGACGCAGGTGAAGCGATTGCCGAAGCGCGGAGCGTACGACCGCGAGACAGTTTTCAAAATCTTGGATGAGGCGTTTGTGTGCCACGTTGGGTTTGTGGCGGACGGGCAGCCGTTTGTGATTCCGACGAACTTTGGGCGGAGCGGCGAGACGCTGTATCTGCACGGTTCCGCGGCGAGCAGGATGCTGCGCACTTTGAGCGAAGGCGTGCCGGTGTGCGTTACGGTGACGCTGACGGACGGGCTGGTGCTGGCGCGGTCGGCGTTTCATCATTCAGTGAATTACCGCTCAGTGGTGGTGCTGGGTACGGCGCAGCTGGTGGAAGATCCCGCTGAGAAGATGGAAGCGCTGCGCCTGTTTACCGAGCACATCATGAAGGGCCGCTGGGAAGAAATTCGCTGGCCCACCGAGCAGGAACTGAAGGCAACGACCGTGCTGGCACTGCCGCTGGAAGAAGTTTCGGGCAAGGTGCGCACGGGCGGCCCGGTGGACGACGAAGAGGACTATTCCCTGCCAGTGTGGGCGGGTGTGCTGCCGCTGCCGGTCGTGGCCGCAGAGCCGATTGCTGATGCGCGGCTCAAGGCTGGAACCGAGATTCCCAAATACATGAAGAGCTATCGCCGCGGCTAAGCCCGGCAACCCCAAATGCCCGAAATTGGGTTGGAAGGTTGGCGTGTAACCGGGTGGCGCAGCAAACTATTGAAAACTGGGGAGTTGTCGTTGGACAACTTTGCACGACCGCAAGGGACGGCTCCGGTTGGACGTCCCCCGCTCCCTTCTCTGTAAGTATTGATTCTAAAGAAGTTACAGACCGGAATTTCCGTACGTATTCATTCTAAAGGAGTAGGAAGAAGGCCGAGAAAGTCGGCCGTAGCGCGCAATTTTCCAAGAAGTATTATATCAACTTCAGTTAACCCTACCAGGATTGCCAACCATTGGGATAGATGGCTGAGGGGCCGCTGCAACCGGTGAAGCTGGCAAGGCAAGAAAGGTCCAAGGCAAAGGCCTTCGCGCGGTCGGCTGGAGTGGAGCGAGGCCCAAGGCGATAGAAGATAAGGCGAGGCACACCGTCCGCATCCGGATTTTCTTTCTTAGAGCCATATTCATTTTCATTGCGAGCCGCATCATTGAGCACGCCATAGAGATACTGGGCTTGATCGGGAACGTCCGGGATCCGATCAGCCATGCGTTGATAAGCCACTGCGACAGACGTGACACGTCCACCTCTCACGGAAACGTTCGCTCCAAAACTGATTCTCTTGACGCCGGGAAGAAATGCGAGCGGCTGGTTGGCAAAAGGAAAGCTGAACTCGCAGAGCTCGCGAGAGCAAACGCCTTCGCCGGAAACCGAGGCGTTTGCCTGGGCCCCGTAGTTCTTCGCGAGGCGTTGTGCTTCTTCAAAAGTGGATTGACCCGGTTGTAGAGCAGCGACGGCAGCGAGAACTTTTTGGGCGTGCAGCCTTGCGGGCAGAGTAACACCCCAAATGACGGCAAGAAACGCGAAGCAAACGCCAACCATGCACGCAACGATAACGAAGGTGATTTTTAGCACGCCTGTGTCTCTATCTCAGGGTCTGTAAGTACAGACCCTGAAACCCGGTGCCGGCTTCCAGAGCCGCGAAAACTGATCAGAACAGCTGAGCGGGTGGAGAGTCGGAGAGCTGGGCGGCCATGCTGGCGGCGTCCCAGTTTTGCCAGGCTTCGACGAAGCGGCCGTCTTTGATGCGGACGATGGAGATGCCGGAGACGCTGGTCTTCTTGCCGGTGGCTTTGTGGATGCCGGAGACCGTCCAGCGAAGGCTGACCAGATCGTTTTCGGCGAGGGTGACACCCGGCTCGATGCGAATATCGTCGAATTGGGCGCGGATGCGGTCGTGAAAATCGGCGAATTCCTGGGGGCCGCGGATGGGGGCGTGGCCTTCGTAGAGGACGCATTCGGGAGCGAAGAGATCGAAAATGGTGTCGCGGCGGGCTTGATTCCAGACTTCTTCAAACCAGTGCACGGTGAGCGCTTTGTTGCGTTCGAGAGTGGAGACGGGCGAGGCGGACATGACGTTGCCTCCTTTAGGAAAGTATCGGAAGTATACAGAGTTCGCGGTTTGATGGCTACTTAAGGTTCGGTGGGAAGACCGAGCAGAGCATCGCCTCCGTTTGCGTGGAATACGCGCAAAGCTTGCTGCTGGAGTTGCGCAGCTTTCTGCATGACGGCCGAGAAAGCAGGCTTGGCGCGAAGGCGATCGAGCCAGGGATCACGAGCGAAGGACGGATAACAGAAGAAGCCGCTGTTCACCGCGCGAGACAACTGCTCCAGTGCGAGAGCATCTTCGCCGAGGTAGCACAGTTGCCGCGCCTGGTAGTACGCGCCTTCGGGATCGCGGAATGTCGCGTGTATCAGTTCCTTGCTGGCCTGCAAACTTTCCTCGCGGTTCCCTTCCAGCAACGCACGCATCGAAGTCAGAAATAGCCGGCCGAGGCGCCAGGGTTTGCTTTCCTCCTGCTGGCGAAGAATGGCGACGGCTTCGGGAGCGCGATCGAGCATCGCAAGAGTGAGCGCGGTGCCATAGCCAAAGTCATGATGAGAAGCGGCGAGTGCGCGTTCGTAGTCTCCGAGCATGAAAAAGGTGTGATTCAAGCTGGAAGAAATTTGCGGGTCGAGGCGGCGCGCTTCCTGGTGTGCAAAGAGCGCGGGCTGGAGAAGGCCGCAGTAACGGCAGACATGACCAAGTCCGGCGAAGAGCTCCGGATCGCTATGGCGGCGGGAGGCCAAGGTGAGCAATCGCTGCAAAGCCTGCAGGCTGCGCCCCTGGTCCACTTGAAGGTGCGTGTAGAAATGGTGGGCTAGAGGGAGATCAGGACTGAGTTCGAACGCTTTTTGGAAAGCTTCATCGGCTGACTGCAACCCCTCTGCGGAGCCGAGAGTGTACTTGTCGCAGAGCCAGCGCGCGCGGCCGAGGCGGGCCCAAGCGGGAGCGTAGCGAGGATCGAGGCGAATGCAATCCTCGTAGAGCTGGATCGCTGTCGGCAGGTTCTGCCAAGCGCGACAAGACTCGTTAGCGCGGAGGTACAGCTGATAGACGGTGGGGCTGGCAGGGCGATCCTGCTCCAGAGAAGCCTGATCTTTCGGATTCAAGGAAGGAAGGATTGCTTCGACGACGCGGTGCACGAGCGTGTCATGCAATTCGAGCAGCTCCTTGACAGTGGCTTCCGAAGAGTGAGACCAAAGAACGGTGCCGCCGGGAACCTGTACGAGCTGGGCGGTGATGCGAAGCTTTTCGCCGAGGGGAAGCAGCGTGCCGGTGAGGATGACGTCGACTTCCGTTTCGCTGGCAATTTTCTGGAAATCGGGAACGTCCTGAGCGTACTGCGCCGCGATCAGCGAGGAACGGACCACAAGATTTTCGAGGCTCGAAAGAGAAACAGTGATGGATTCCGGGAGACTATAGGTGAGGAATTCGAGATCCTCGGTGCGGCGCATGAGGCGAAACGGGAGAACCATGATGCGGCGCAGCGTTTGGGCGCGGACGGCGGTGTCGATACCTTCAGCGAGCAAAGCCTTACGAAGATCCTCGGCCATTTTTTCGGCTGACTGGTAGCGCTCATGCGGAGTGCGGGTGAGCGCAGTGTGAATGATGCGGCCCATGGCGGCGATGGCGGGCGATCCGGTGAGGGCAGGCGGCGAAACGTGCAGGACAGAGTGGCAAAGTTCGGCGAAGGTGCTGCCGGGGAAGGCGGGCTTGGCGGTGAGCATTTCAAACAGGATGGCGCCGAGCGAGAAAAGATCGGAGCGGGCGTCAACGGCGCGTCCGTTGAACTGTTCGGGCGAAGCGTAGCGCGGCGTGCCGAGGAACATGCCGGGCTCGGTCGTGTCGCCCAGAGTGGAGACTGTGTCTTCGGTTTCGGTGGGGCAAAAATTCTTGGCGATGCCGAAATCGAGAAGCTTGGCGCCATCTGAAGAGAGGACGATGTTGGCGGGTTTCAGGTCGCGATGGACGATGCCGACCTTATGAAATGCCTGCAACGCGGACAAAACTTCGAGAGCGACCTGCGCGGCTTGGCGCGGGGAAAGCGGTCCCTGAAGGATGCGCTGGGCGAGCGATTCGCCTTCGACGAATTCCATAACGAGGACGAGATCGTCGGCCTCTTCAGTGATGTCATAGAGGCGGCAGGCGTTGGGGTGGGCGACCTGAGCGGCGGCGCGGGCTTCTTGCCAGAAACGCTGGCGCTGGGAGGGGTCGCCAGAGCGGTTACGAATGAGCTTCAGGGCGACGGTGCGGTCAAGGCGCTGATCGCGCGCCTTGAGGACGACGCCCATGCTGCCTTCGCCGACCTGGGAAAGCACGCGATACGGACCAATAGAGTCTGGGAAAGAGGCCAATCCACACGCTCAAATCTACGGTGGAGAACAGGATACCGAATCCGGATTGGGCGGCAAAGAGCGTACTGGTCGTGACTAAGAGAAGTACGAACTTAGTGACAGCCGCAGCCGCCACCGCAGCAGGCACCGCCCCCGCCGGATGAGCCGGAGGAGGATTTGGAGGAGCCGCCGGCGATTGCGGAACTGAAGACGGAAAGCTGGATGGTGGCCCTTTTGCTGGAGCACTCGGGGCAGGAGATTTCCTGCTGGCGGTTGATGACGATTTTTTCGAACTGGGCTTTGCAGTCGTCGCAGATGTATTCGTAGATGGGCATATTCTCGAGCTCTCTGTATATCTACTTGATTATAGCACTTCCGCCAAAATGCCGGCGAGATGCCAACGTTACGGGGCTCAGGACATGTACCAGCCGCCGTTGACGTTGATGGTTTGGCCGGTGATGTAGTCGGATTCGGCGAGGAGGACGGCGGCGCGGCCTGCTTCGTCGGGGTGGCCAAAGTAGCCGAGTGGAATTTTTTCGGGCGTGGCGTTGAGATTACCGGTCACCATGTCGGTTTCGAGCAGCGCTGGGGCGATCGCGTTGGCCGTAATGCCCTCCTTGGCGAGGAGATTGGCGTAGGAGTGGGTGAGACCGATGAGGCCGGCTTTGGAAGTGGCATAGTGCGGACCGATGACGCCGCCGGTTTGCGCGGCTACCGAAGAGAGATTGATGATGCGGCCCCAGCGGCGCTTGCGCATGTTGGGAAGAACGCGCTGCGTGACGAGAAAGGCAGAAGTGAGATTGACGCGGAGCATGCGCTCCCAATCTTCGAGAGTGATTTCAGCGATGGGCTTGGTCTGCGCAATGCCGGCGTTGTTGACGAGGATTTCCACTTCGCCGAGCTGGCGCTCAGTTTCGGAGACGAGCCGCTCGACGTCAGCGGGAATGGACACATCAGCTTGAATGGCAATGGCGCGGCGACCGAGCTTTTCAATGGCCGAACGAACTTCTTCCGCGGCAACGCCTTGCTGATGGTAATTGACTGCGACGTTGCAGCCAGCATCGGCCAACGCCAACGCGATGGATTTGCCAATCCCACGCGATGCGCCGCTAACGAGTGCAATGTGATTTTGGAGTGAAGGCACGGACAGAGTCTAATCGAAGAAAGACTCCCGCTCAAAAAACGGGCCACACCCGTCAGATTGCGATTTCGCCGGTGCTGGACACAAAAAAGAAGAGCCAGCTGACCGCACCGAGTACCAGCCACAGCCGAGTTTTTCTCTCGGCAAGGGCCGAAGGAACGATCAGCAGCGCAGCGCCCAAGGAGGCGATGTTTGTTGTAGTTGTCTCGAACAGATCCGCGCCCTGGTGCAGTCTAAGCACATAGAAGAACCAAAGGATCTGTGCGCCGGTGAAAACCACCAGCGAGATCAGAGAAACCAATCTGCGCCAGGCTTTCGGAGGTGGCGACCTCCTTAACCAGGCGATCCATGCCATCACAGCACACGGCAGGGGAAATACATACCCTGCCAAATAGAAAATCATGTTTAGGCCCAGCAAGATTCCCATTCTGTTGTTACTCGAAAGGAAGTTAGATCGTATCGCATGACCTAAAGGCGGTGCTGCAACCGCAGTAAAAAGCAAACGGCCTCGCGGTTAAGCGAGGCCGTAAGTAAAAATTGGCGGTAAGCAGAGATTAGTCGCCGGCGACGGGTTCGGCCTCGACGTTGGGAGCCGGGGCGATTTGCACCGGTTGCGACGCATTGGTCTTGGCGAAGTTGGCCGGAGTGGCTTTGGCGATGTCGGTCAGCGAGCCAATCTGGACAACCGTTGGCTGCGGCTTCTTGAGAACGAGTTCTTCGTAGATGGCGCGAACCTTGGCTTGTTCTTCGAAAGCCTTCTTGCGGCGCGCACGATCTTCTTCGGCGGCGGTGAGAGGCACGTCGTGTTCGAGGTGACGAACTCGCGCGGCGTCGTTGGCGTCAATCACCAGCGAGTGTTCAAAGCTCATGAGGTCGACGTTCTTGCCCTTGGCGTAAATCTGGTGCTTGCCGTGGGTCTTGTACCACTCCGCGACGGTCGCGTTCTTGTGCATGTTTTCGATGATCTGGCGCCAGCCCACACCGGTGTTGTACGCACAGAAGCTGATTTCGCCCTGCTGCGTGGCGTACGGAATGATGCACATTTCGGTGCGGCGGAAATCGTAGTTGAAAAGATCCTGGAACCACATGCCAGCGATGAAGAGGAAATTCCACGGATCGGACTGGCGGCGCTTCATGGCGTCATTGATGTCGCGATCGGGAGAGGTGCGGCCGTACTTGGTGGTGGAACGCTTGGTCAGCGCCCAGGTCTTATCAAACTTCTTGAAGAGATCGTAGAGCTTGAGGCCCTTGGGTCCCTGGAACGGGCTGTAGTTCTTGAGAAGCGCCATGGCCATCATGAAGTTGGAGAAAGTCTTGCCGCGCGCTGCGTCGGTGATGGCGGTGACGTCCTTGGTGAGCTGCGTGGCGTTGAGGAAGCGCGGAACCGGCGCCCACTCTTTGGTTTCCTTGTTGATCATCAGAGCAGTGCCCACGCCGCAGTTGGGGTGGCAGCCGCAGGAGAGTGAACCCCACTGCGATTCATTGCCCTTGACCATGTCCGCGAAGCCCGCGAACGTGGAAATGAAGGAGATGGGGAACCAGTCGCGAGTCGGCTCGACTTTGCCGACTTGCTGGCTGACGTCCTTCGCGAGGTGCGAAAGGGTGTAGCGCTGGCGCAGGCGGCGCTCCGGCGTGATGTCTTCGTCGCGGCCGGTGAAGGAAACCGGCTGGAAGCTGACGAACGCGATCTTCTTTGGGTTTTCCATCGCGAACTTCACGACGGTGCCGACCTGGTCGTTGTTCACGTTGTTGACGATGGTGACGACTAGCACGATTTCGATGCCGGCTTCGTGCATGTTTTCGATGGCGCGCAGCTTGACGTCAAACAGGTTGCCGATCTGGCGGTGGCCGTTGGCGTCATTGCCAATGCCGTCGAATTGCAGGTAGGCGTAGCGCATGCCCGCTTCGAAGGCCTTCTTGCTGAATTCCTTGCTCTTGGCGAACTCGATGCCGTTGGTGGCAGCCTGCACGGAGTTGTAACCGATCTTGCGGGCGTAGGCTACGGCGTCGAGGAACAGCGGGCTCATCGTGGGCTCGCCGCCGGAGAACTGCACCGACATTTGGCGGCGCGGCTTGATCTTGAGCGCGTTGTCGAGAATCTCTTTGACTTCGTCCCAGCCGAGTTCGTGGACGTAGCCGACCTGGTTGGCGTCCATGAAGCAGGGATCGCACATCATGTTGCAGCGGTTGGTGAGGTCGACGGTAAGAACGGAGCCGCGGCCGTAGCGGACTGTTGAAGAGCCGTGCTTATGCAGGTCTTCGTCGTTGTGCGCGGGAATATCGCGGCCCGGGAACTGCGATTCGATCCAACTGAGGAACTTGGAGTCCACGGCCATCATATCTTCGTAGTGGCCGTGCAGCGGACAATCTTTGAGCATCCAGATCTGGCCGTCGCGCTCGACGATTTGAGCTTTAATCTCGCCGACCTTTTCGTGCATCAGGTCGCGCCAGTCTTTCTTGCCGGCGATGATGGCTTCGCGGGCTTCCTTGACGCAGCCGGGGCAGAGCGAGTCTGTCTGGCGCGGGAAGCCGAGCGTCGGCTTAGTCTTTTCCCAGGACTTCAGCAGCGGCTTATCCGACCACTGTGGGGTGACCGAAGGATTGGGATTGCGCTTGTTGAAATGCTGAATGGTGTCGAACGTGATGCCTGCGGTTTTGCACACGAGCCAGTCGAGCGACCTTGCGATCTGCGTGCCTACGGAGTTCGACATAAACCTCTACCCTCACTTTCGGAATGCGAGTCCTGTACAGAGTCCCGCGCAGAGACTGGCAGAGCCGGTTCAGAAAACGAAAAATGTCTGATGCAAAGCAGCCTGTTTGGAATGCCCCCAGCAGGCTACTTTCTAACAGTAACACGCCCTGCGTTACTGGCCTAAGTCTTTCGGCTTGTATAGCTTGCAAGGGCCAATGGGCAAAAGAAAGGAAGTTGCATTGGACGGCGAAAATAGGGGGTTAAGCAGCGGAATTGGGGGTTAAGTGGGGCCATAATTTCGGCCAAGAGGGGGTTACAAATAGGGCGCAAAGCAGCCGAAAGGTGGCAAAGCCGACTATTCGTTAAGAAGCGGACGCAGCACGGCGACGGCAAAATGAGCAAATTGGGGCGCGCCTTCGTCCAGCTGCAGCCAGCGGACGACGCAGTGATCGGCAAGGTACTTGGAAACGCGAGCTTCGGGAATGCCAAGATTTTCCGCGAGAAGCGGCTTCAAATTGGGACCGCCGCGGCGGGCCGAGCCGGTCTTGGCGAACGTACCAATCGCGATACGAAGGGAATCGCACGCATCTACACGATAGTAGGTAGTCATATCGTCGTCAGTGAGGACGAAAACGCCGGGCCCGGCGGGAGCATGATCGGCGTGATCAAGTTTCGCGGGCGCACAAGTAAGCAAGCGACGAAGTTGCATTTCAAGTAGCGACAAACGTGAGGACAAGCCGGGATCGCCGAAGCGCCCACGCACGGACGATGGCGATTCGGGAAGTTGCTCTACAGGAACGCGCGGAATGGAGCGCGCGTCCACCGAACGTGGCGGCGCAATTTCGAGAGGAGCAGCGGCCGCAGGTTCGCGATGTTTTTCATGGCGAGAACGTGAAACAGACTCCGCCGCCGAGGGGGCGTCCGAAGTTTTCTTGTTGCGGTTGCGGCCACCGCGACGGCCCCTGCGGCGGCGTTTCTTTTCGGAGGACGCAGCAGCCGGTGTCGCAGCGATCTCAGGCGGATTCTCGGAACCAACCGCGACGAGCGACTCGAAAGCGGCGGCGTTTTGTTCGAACGGCAGCGCCAGTTCAGGAGCGGTAAACACCAAACGAGGTTCGAAGGGCTGCTCGATCTCGCCTGCCACGGGTTTATGCGGCGGCTCAGCAGCGGCTTTTGACGCGGGTCCTACAGGGAGTTCCCCACCCAATCTCAAGATGGCCTCGCTGGACTTAGTTTTCCAGTCACCGCGACGAAAGCGGGAATAGGCGGACTGGTACCATTGTAACGCCGTCGCTGGGTCGCGCACGACTTCGAAGTGGCGGCCCAATTCGAAGGCGACCATCGCGTCCTTGGTCTTTTCGTAGAGAAGGGTAAGCTGCCCCGCCGGGTCTTTGCTGCCGCGAGCGCGGCGAATGCGCGCCGTAATCTGCTTCCAGTCCGCCATAGTTGTCACTGCATTGTAACAGTGCCTGCATACAGTGATTATGAAAATTCATCAGCCAAATTCAACTTTAGGAACCCTCCCGAAGGAAATGCGATTGACGGTTGCCAGGGCGGTGGGTATTCTGATTGTGGCCCTCTCACGGAGGCGGTGATGTTTCGCCCACAAGCAGTGATAGCTGTTGTGGTGTCTCTTTTGCTCCTTACATCGCCGGTCTATGGCGTCCCCGCCCCCGCCATCGGAACGGTGACGTCAGCTACGGCAGCGCGCATTGGAACGACCACAGCTTCGGTAGGTTCAACGATTTTCGTCGGGGATCACCTCAGCACCGAAAAACTCGGAAGTATTCAAGTACGCGCCGGCGCGGCCCGCCTGATGTTGTCGGGAGCGAGCGCGGTCGACGTCGCGCAATTGCAGGGAACGACTCCCGCCGCAAGACTCATGAGCGGCACGGTTGTGTTCTCCACGGCGCACGCGAAGGCGTTTGTGCTGCATGCCGCAAAGGCGGACATCAGAGCGAAGACGGACGAACCTACTGTCGGCCAGATTACCTTTGTGAATGACAAGGAATTGCGCGTTCGTTGCAGCCGCGGCTCTCTGGCAATCACCGTCGAGGATGAAACACAATTTGTCGCCGAGGGGATGGCTTACCGGGTGATCCTCGATCCCGACTCTTACTACGCGGCGGAGGCAGCCGGACAAGGTCCACAAGGCGCTGGCGGACGACAGGGCAGACCGCCGCTTCGCGCCGGACGCAGCCGTTTTCTTCTGCTCTCGATTGTGATCATCGGCGTAGCAACTGGCGTGGCGCTTTATGAAGCAATGCAGAGCCCGGACAAGCCGTAAGAAAGACAATTCAAAACAGAAAGTTCGAAGTAAAGAGTCCGGTCTTCCCTGCTAGGTTATGACCTTGCGATTCCCTGCTCATATTTCAGTGGTATGTAATTACCTGCGCCGCCGATTCAGAGTGACGCGATAACTTCAATCTCGACGAGGGCGTCCTTGGGAAGGCGCGCCACCTGAACCGTGGAACGCGCGGGCGGTGCCGAAGTGAAATACTTGCCGTAAACCTCGTTCATGGCGGCAAAGTCGTTCATGTCCTTCAAGAAGACGGTGGTCTTTACCACGTGGTGAAGATTGGCTCCGCCAGCTTCCAAAATTCCCCTGATATTCTCGAGGACGCGATCTGTTTGTTGACGAATGTCACCCGCGGCAAATTCGTTGGTGCGCGGATCGAGTGCGACCTGGCCGGAGGCAAACAGAAAGCCGCTGGATTTGATGGCTTGAGAATAGGGTCCGATCGGTTTCGGTCCTTTGTCGGTGAGCACCACATCTTTCATCGTGTCGTCTCCTGGAGAAAAGATTGCTGCTGTATTGCGGACTGCGAATAGCGACTGCGAAATTCGCCAGGAATGCCGGGACGTTTAATCCACTGGCGAACGAACGGCCCGACAGGCTGATGTGATTCCTGTTCGAGCGACGCGATCAGATCGGTGACGTTGAAACCGCGCCGCTGACGCGCATAGAGCATGTGCTGGATGGCTTTTTGAAAAGCATCGGGGCCAACTTTGTCGCGAAGAGCATAAAAGAGGAGGAGGCTTTTGGCGCGAGTAACGGCGGGGTTGGCATCGGAAGCAACCGGCGCGGGATCCGGCACAACTGCAAGCGCGCGCTGGATGATTTCGGAATGGACGGCCGAACCGGACGCGGCCTCGCGCGCGAGAGCAGCGGCGAAAGCGGGCAAGGCGGAGACCGGAGGCTGCTGTTCGTAAAAACCGGGATTTTGCCCGTAGCCTAGCCAGCCAGCCGCAAGGGCCGGACCGGCGGAAGTCTCGCTGGCGCCGGCGCCGACACGAGAATCGACAAGAACAGAATCCTGGGAGATCAGTTCGGCTGAGCGTGTGGTTTCGCTCCCATACAGAAGAGCCGCATAACTTGTCTCGCGTTGAGATACGCAGCCGGTAGACTCGGGGCACTCGACAATCCAGAGAGAGGAGCGCGATTTCGGGCGCGCTCCAAAAAGCGCGTCATACGTTGCCAGCGTCCGCGACAGCGACTCGCCGGAGCCAGCGAGCTGCGCCGGATCAAGCTTCCCGCGGGTCCAGATATAGACGACTTGATTTTTTGCTAGTACCTGCCGACTTTCGACGTATTTGCCAGCGATCACGAATGGATTGAGGTCGGCTGACGTTTGTCGAAATGAGTATTGAACAGTGGAACCCTTTGCCGAGCGCTTCCCACCTTCCCCGCTGGCATGCACCAGGAAGTTCGCCGGAAGAGTGACGAGCAGGGACCACTCCCTCGGAGGGACACCGCCAAAACCAAAAAGGCCGCGGGCCTGCGGAAGCTGGGGAGTCCAACCTTCAGAAGGAAGATAGAAAGCGTCGGAAGAAAAGCCGACGGCGTCATCGCCAGTGGCGGAGGCCAGCTCGTAGGAAAACTTCAGCGTATGGGTCTCGCCGATTTTCCAAAGCTGGGCGAAGCGGAGCTCCGTATCGCGCGGGTTGTCGGGTGAAACATTGTTAGGGAGAGGGTTTGCGTCCCACGAGACCTGGAATTCTCCGGGACGATAACGGCGGCCGGGAAGGCGGACGTCGAGGGAGTCCAGGGGTTGATTGCCGGTGTTTTGCAGCCGGTATTCAGCGACTATCCGGAGCAGCGGCTGAGGCCCGGGCGAAAAGCTGACTCGAATTTCCTGCCGCTGCACCAGATAACCCGGACCGAGGGAAGCCGCACAGCCAGCGAGCCAATAAGCAGCGAAAAGAGTGGTCAGAAAGACGGGCAGGAAGTAAGCCGACTGTAGCGGGACGCGCTTCACCAATTCATTGTAGCGGCCCTGCAATTTTGTGAAAAGCGGAAGCGCGAAAGCGTACAGGCCGGAAGTTGGAACTAGCGGCGGCCGTGTACACGGACGAAACCGGTGCCGGAATGCGCGCGAGCGTGTTCCCTTGCGGCCGCTTCGGCGTCGGCCTGGGCGTCCGTCATGCCATTTTGAATGCGCGCTACGATTTCCTTTTCTGACAGCCCGGTATTTTTCAGACGGCCGATTTCCGCGCTGGAGAGGGTTGTGAGTTTCTTCATGCGGCGTTGCAGGATGAGTTGGATGGTCGGATCCGACAGTCCGATAAGGCGCAGCATGACTGCATCGCCGCTGATCGAATCCAGTTGGTCATTGTGAGCGATTTCCAGAATCTGGTTGTCGCTGAAGCCTGCGCGATTCAAGCTGGCGGCAGAAGCGGCGCTGGCAAAAGGATGCAGATGGTCGTGCGCGGCCTGAACCAGAGAGACGCACATCTCGTCGCTGACTCCAGCCTTTTTCAGAGAGACCAGCTGAGCGACTTCGGAATCGCTGATGCTGAGCTTTTTGAGGTCCTGCATGCTGCTGGACCACATGCCGGCTTGATCCAACGGACGGTAGTCAGTGAGCGGATGGCTCTTGCATCCGGCGAGCACCGCGGACAAGAGAAGCACCATGGGAAGATTCGACGCTCTTCGCATGATCCTATTTTAAAGGCTGCAAAGGCGGTGGCTGCGGGGCTGTGTTGTGGCGGATACCCGTCCGAAGGTACAGGTCAAAAAATAAGAAGGGTCCATTCTGCAGCGAGGAGCGCAGTTCGCTGGATGCCCTATTCGCCGCTTGACTGATAGACGCGCTCTACGCCGTGAACGCCGGAAATTTTGCGAATATTGGCGAGAATACTTTCCAACTGGCGGCGATCAACGATTTCGAGGCTGGCTTCAATGCGGGCGTTGAGGCGATCGGGACGGCTTTCGAGGTTGCGGATGTTGGAGCCGGCGCCGCTGATGACGGCGGTGATTTCGGCCAGCAGGCCGGCGCGATCCTTGGCGCGAATGGCGAGCTGTACCGGAAAAGTTGCAGCGCTTGCGCCGCCCCACTCGACGGCGATGCGGCGTTCTGATTGATAGAGAAGATTCTGAACGTTGGGGCACAAGCGGGTGTGTACCGCGACGCCGCGGCCACGCGTGATGTAACCGACGATTTCGTCGCCCGGGATGGGGTTACAACACTTGGCGCGGAAAACGAGCAGGTCATCGTGGCCCTTGACGACGAGAGGCGCTTCGCCGATGCCGAGCATCCGCTTGACGGTCTTGACAAGCGTCGGTTTGGTGTCGTCCGGCGCTTCCGCGGGTCTTGCGCCGTCGCCGAGAACTTTGGTCAGCACCTGGCGGGCGGAATATTTTCCGAAGCCAACGGCGGCGAAAAGGTCTTCGATTTTTGAAAGGCCGTAGTCAGCGGCGGCTTTCTGCAGTTCGGCGTCCCCGATTTTCTTCAGGCTGCGTCCGAACGCGCGTGATTCCTTTTCGAGGAGGCGTCGCCCCATCTCGGTGGCCTCTTCGCGTTCATGGACGTTAATCCAGTGGCGAATTTTACTTTTGGCGCCGGAGGATTTGACGAAGCTGAGCCAATCGCGGCTGGGGCCATGCCCTTTTTGCGTGAGGATTTCGACAACATCGCCGCTGGAAATTTCGTGGCGCAGCGTAACCATCTGACCGTTAATTTTTGCTCCGACACACTGATGGCCGACTTCCGTGTGGATGGCGTATGCAAAATCAACAGGTGTGGCTCCCGCTGGCAACTCGAGCACTCGGCCTTTCGGAGTGAAGGCGTAAACTTCGTTGGGAGCGAGGTCGACCTTTAACGTCGTGAGGAATTCGCCGGGTTCCTGCAATTCCTGGGACCACTCTATCAGCTGGCGCATCCAGGTGATGCGCTGATCATCGTCGCCCGTGGGCTTGCCGTCCTTATATTTCCAGTGCGCCGCTACGCCTTCTTCGGCAATGTGGTGCATTTCCTGTGTGCGAATCTGCACTTCGAATGCCTGCCCGGAGTGGATGACCGTGGTGTGCAGCGACTGGTAGAGGTTGGGGCGGGGCATGGCGATGTAGTCCTTGAAGCGGCCGGGAACGGGACGCCAGATGTGATGGACTACACCAAGCGCGGCATAGCAATTGCGTTCGTTGTCAGTGACGACGCGAACGGCGAGAAGGTCGTATACCTGTTCGAGGCCACGCTGTTGGCGCAGCACCTTGCGATGCAGCGAATAGAGTCCCTTGACGCGGGCTTCCAGCTCCGCAGGAATCCCATTTTCGACGAGCTTGGAACGGATCGTGCCCTGCACTTCTTCGAGAAACCGTTGGTGGACGGGCTGCTTGCTCGTGACTTCACTCTGCAGAGCCAGGAACGATTCAGGCTCGAGCACACGAAAAGAAAGATCCTCGAGTTCGTTGCGGATGATGCCCATGCCGAGGCGATGCGCGATCGGTGCGTAAATTTCCAGAGTTTCCCGTGAAATGCGTTCCTGCTTGGCGGCTTCCAGGTATTGGATGGTGCGCATGTTGTGCAGGCGGTCGGCCAGTTTGACTACGACGACGCGCACATCATGCACCATAGCGAGGACCATTTTGCGCACGTTTTCTGCCTGACGCGTCTCGGGAGTCGGCATACTGAGACGGCCGATCTTTGTGACGCCCTCGACGAGGCGGGCGGTTTCTTCGCCGAAGCGTTCTTGAATGCGCGAAATGGGGAATTCCGTGTCTTCGATGACGTCGTGGAGGAGGGCGGCGGCCAGCGTGGTGGAGTCCATACGCATGTCGGCGAGAATGTGCGCGACCTCGAGCAGATGAGTGAGATAGGGATCACCGGAGCGACGAAGCTGGTCGCGGTGGCGTTCCGCGGCGATTTCGTAGGCGCGGCGGACCAGCCAGGGGTCGTCGGAGGGGCGGTACTTCTTCAGTTTGTCGAGGAGTTCAGCCAAGCGGGCATCGAGCAGGCGCTCCGTGCGGTCGCGGTTGAATTGCAGCGGCAGATTGGCCGACCCGGACATAATCCTAACAGTTTACGCCGGAAGTAGAGGAAGGGCGAGCCGAGTGAAACAGGGGTCAAAAAGCAGACGGGGCACCCGCAGGCACCCCGTCTGGAAAACATAAAGCCGGCGATCTGCTTTAAGTCGTCGGCGCTGGCTGAGAAGCGCGCTTCTGCTTCACTTCCTTGACCTTGTCCACGAGGTCGTCGGCTTGTTTCTGGTAGTTGGCGCGTTCGGCAGAACTTTCCACGGTGTCCGCTTTGCGGCGATAGAGAAGGTTCAAATAAGCCATCGCGTCGTCGTAATCGGGGCGCAACTGGATGGCTTTCTGCAAAGCGGTAATACCGTCGTCAATCATCTCGCCGTACTTGGCAATATATTCCGTGCGAACGGCAGCCGGAAGCGGATCCGTGTCTTTCACCTGCTTCTTGATGTTCTTTTCGTTGTAGTCCTTGCGCATTTCGCCGTTGGCGCGGAAGGCGAGCGTCCAGTCGATAACGCCAATCCAGTAGTACGGTTCGGGATCCTCAGGCTTCAGCTGAATGTGCTTCTGGTGGTAGGTCTTCGATTCTTCAAAGCCCTTCGGATCATAAGGCGTGCCGGCCATCTGAAAAAGAATGGAGCCGATACCATCAATGGCGTTGAGGTTGTCCGGATTGGTGCTGAGAATATCTTTGAATTCCGTGACGGCCTGCTTGCCGATATTGCGGTTCTGTTCTGAGGGTGCGCCGGGGATGTACTGGCTGGCGTAAGCGGTGGCGAGATAGAGGCGCGCGTTGAGCAGCGTGGGATCGAGATCCTTGGCCTGCTTGAAATCCTCAACGGCTGCATCGTATTGGCCGTTCTTGAAAGACTGCACGCCTTTATTGAGCAGGTCGCGCGCTTTCAATTTGTCGCATCCCGAAAAGCCGGCTGCGACGAGCAGCAGCGTCAAAAGCGCCGCGGCTTGACGGAAAGAAGATGCGGACCGCGGAAGGGCCGTGTTTGCAACCGGTGCTTGATTCATCGAAGCGTCCATCCCCACGATTAAGTCAGATTCGCCCTGCGCGGGCTATTCCATCACAATCAACGACTTTGTTCCAGTCCCGGAGTCAACAAGCCCACGGAAATTCCCGAGCCGTGCATGACGTCTACTACTCTGGCTACTTGCGCGAACTCTACCGGAGCATCGCCGCGAATAAATGCCGCTTTTGTGGCGCGCTGCTTGAAGATTGCCTCCAAGCGATTTCCCAACTCGTCCCAAGCGACAGGCTGCTGGTTGATCCGCAACTCTCCACTGGACAGCACTTCAATGACGACAACTGTCTCGCGCGGCGGCGCAGTGATCCGGGTCGCGGGCTGGGGAATCATCGCGTCGAGCCCTTTCTGGTGGTGCGGAATGATCATGAAAATCACCAGCAGCACCAGAAGAATGTCAATGAGCGGCACGACATTCATTTCAACGAAAATGCCGCCCTTCGAACCGCCGACATGCATTCCCATAATCCACCTCGCAAAAGATTTTCCCGGCGAGGAGGACTCTCACAACCCCGTTTGCTCAAGACTTGTAGAACAAAGCCTACAACCCTGCGTCTCAAAGACAAAGCGTGAAGCAGACTCCGGCGAATAAACCGCGGCCGCGAGCACGGCCGACGGTTTACTGCCCCGCTTCGAGCTTAGCGGTGATCAAACCAACCTTATCGATTCCGGCGGAGCGCATGATGTCAATGGCACGCGCCACCTCCTGGAACTGGATATCGTTGTCGCCCTTGACGAAGGCGACCTTTTCCGCGCGGTCCTTAAAAATCTGTTCGATGCGCGCGCCCAGCCCTTCCCAAGTGGAATCTTCGTTGTTGATCTTGACCTTGTTGTCCTTGGTGATCTGCACGACGACAGTTTTGTTTTCCAGGTCCTGGTTCTGCTGTTGGTTCGGATTGGGCTGCGGAACCAGCGTGTCCAGGCCCTTTGGCGTCAACGGCGTAATCACCATGAAAATAATCAAAAGCACGAGCAAAATATCGATCAACGGAACGACGTTCATTTCCGCGATCGCCCCGCCCTTGCTATCTCCTACTTGCATCCCCATTGCGAGTCTCCTGTCGGCTCCTGCGTTTGATTCAGAGTTCGAAAGCTTGTTCCCTAAACCCTGAAGCCCTGCGAAGGCCGGAGCCATTGCGGCGCGCCGGGTGGGAGCCGGCGGCCGCACAATTCATGAAACGAACGGTAACCAGTAACGAACTTAAAGGACGCTCAATCTCCAGCAGGCGTCCTGGTTGAGGCCGCAGCCGGAGGCACGGGAGTTGATCTTTCATTACGCTCAGTCAGGAGACCGAGCTGATCCACACCGGCGGAGCGAATCTCGTCCACGATGGCAACAACGTCGCCATACTTGGCGCGAGCATCGCTCTTGAGGTAGACCGTCTTGTCCTGCTTGTTTGCGGTGCGGTCCTTGACCTGCCCGGACAAGTCGGCTTTTTGCACTTCGCTGTTTCCGAGAAAGATCTTGCCATCGCGCGTTACCGCCACGACGATAGCATCATCTCTGTCGGCTTCCTGCATGTCCTTGGCGGTATTGGTGCGCGCCAAGTCCACCGGCTTGGTTTTCTGCAACATCGGCGTGACCACCATGAAGATGATCAGCAGAACCAGCATGATGTCGGCCATCGGAATTACGTTTGGCGACGCCATCTGGCTGCCCGCTTGCGGTTTGTACCGCCCGCCTTCTGTGTGACCGGCTTTCGCCATGTCCGGCTCCTTTACTGTTCAGGGTTTGTAAAACAAACCCTGAAACCCTTACTTCTTAGCCGCTCCGCGGCGCAGGATGAAGTAGTTGATCAGCTCCATCGAGGAATTGTCCATCTCGACGTCGAACGCTTCGACGCGGTTGGTGAAATAGTTGTAGGCCCACACAGCGGGCACGGCGACGATCAAGCCGAGCGCGGTCGTCACGAGAGCTTCCGCGATACCGCCGGCCACCGCCGACAAACCGGTCGCGTGGCTCGTCTCGATGCCCTTAAACGCGTTCAAAATGCCGACTACCGTGCCAAACAGTCCGACGAACGGAGCCGTCGAGCCTATCGTTGCGAGAGCCGAGAGCCCGCGCTTCATTTCGGCGTGAACGATGGCGACGGAACGCTCGAGGCCGCGCTTAGCCGCTTCAACCACGTCGGAATCGGTTACTTGCTGTGAGGCCGACTGGAATTCGCTCAAGCCAGTGGCCACGACCTTGGCGATGTGGCTCTTCTTGTTGCGCTCGGCGATGGCGATTGCTTCGTCCAGCTTGCCGTCCTTGAGGGCGCCGGCGACTTGCTGAACGAAAATGCGCGACTGCTTGCGCGCGGCGCTGTACATCAGCGCGCGATCAATCATCACGCCGAAAGAGTAGATGGAAAGGATGAACAGGGTGATCACAACCGCGCGAGGCAAAAAGCTCATCGATGACCACATGCTGCGCAGGTCCCAGCTGGAAGCTGGGGGCGTCTGCAGCAACATGGCGGCGTAAACGTACAAAGTGGCTACCATTCGTTTTTGCTCCTTATTTTGTTCCGTGTGGCTTGCGTTGCTGTTCGCGTCGCCAACCAACGAAGTTCGCTACTGAAATTGTGCTGCGCGAAGCGCTACGCATGTCCCACGACCCGCGCGGCGCTCCGTTTACTGCCGGACTACTGATTCAACGAGAAGATGACGTCGATCGTGGTATCGACTTCGACCGGCTCCCCGTTGAGGGTAGTCGGCTGATACCTCCACTGGCGTACGGCATCAAGCGCGGCTTGTACCAGCAGCGGGTGACCCGATTCGACGGACAAGGACTGCACCGAGCCATCCTTCGAGATGATCGCGTGCAGCCGGACGGTGCCGGAGATACGCGTCTGGCGAGCCAGCGGCGGATATTGCGGCTGGACGCGGTTCACCAGCTTCGCGGCCTGCACCGCTCCGCCTTGGCGAATGCGGGTCTGCGTCGGCCTCGGAGGCGGCGGCGCACCACCCACTCCACCAATCACGCCACCAATCACACCGCCCATCTGGCCGCCCGGCACACCACCCGGCACGCCGCCGATTGCGCCCATAGCGTCAGGCTGTTCGGCTTCTTCCTTAATAATTTTCACTTCCTTGGGGATGACCTTCGGAGCCACCAGCTTGCCAGCGTCCATCAGGTGGACTTGCGGCTTCACCTTGACGATCTGCGTCGGCTGAGGCGGCGGCGGTGGCGGCGGCGGGGGTGGCGGAGCGATCAGCAACGTCGCCAAGCTCGCTTTCGGCAAAGCTTCCGTATAAATTAACGGGATCAAAATCAGCACCGCGAGGAAAGTCGCCTGAACAACGCCTGACAGAATCACCGTCCACGGCTTGTTGGTCTTCTTTCCTTTTGGACTCGAAACTACCATTTCCTCGAACATGGTCCCTACCTCCTCCCGGCCGGGGCAAGACGCGCTGTCTCGCCATTCCGGGGTTTATTGCCGGCTGCGGGTCCGGTCCCAACTGACGCCGTTCCCTGGTCTCTCCAACGGTGCCACCAGACCACGAGCGGCGCAGCGATGCCAAAACTGGAGTACGTTCCTACCACAATCCCCACCACCAGCGCAAAAGAGAACGCGCGAAGCACCTGGCCGCCCATGATGAAGAGCACGAGCACGGTGAGAAAAGTTAGACCGCTGGTAAGTATCGTTCGCGATAACGTCTGGTTGATGGATTTGTTGACGATCTGCGCGAAATCTTCCCGGCGCAGCAAACGGTTATTCTCGCGAACACGGTCAAAAATGACGATCGTATCGTTCATGGAATAGCCAACGAGTGTCAGAAGGGCCGCGATGACCGTCAGCGAAATTTCAAAATGCAACAAAGAGAAAAATCCCAGCGTAATGAGAACGTCATGGAAGACCGCCAGGACGGCCGCCGCCCCAAAGACCCACTCGAATCGGAAGGCAATATATAACAGCATTCCGCCTAAAGCATAGAGGGTAACGAACACCGCCTGTCGCCGCAGCTCCGCGCCAACCTTTGGACCAACGATCTCCGCGTTGCGAACCTCAAAACTGCCCTGACCGTACGCGTTGTTGAGGGCCGCAAGCACCAGCGCCTTGCTGGCATCGAGAGCCTGGTCCTCGTTTCCAGCTTTCTGTTCCACGAAAATCAGAAACTCGTTCGAGGTTCCCGCACCCAGTGCGGCGGCCCCGCCACTGGCTTGAATCTCGCTTTTCCCGAGGCCCTGCGCGTTGAGCGCCTTGCGGATATCGTCCGTGCTACGCGGTTGTGTGAATCGCACATCAACGTTCGTGCCGCCCTTAAAGTCGATGTCGTAGTAAAGGCCGCCTTTGGAGAAAATCGAAATCCAGCCGGCGAGCAGAAGAATAGCGCTTAAGGCGTAGAAATACTTGGCCTTGCCCATCCAATCGATGTTGGGCTCTTTGAAGAACTCGATCATCCGGTTTTTTGCTTCCCTTCCTTAGACTCCAGCGGGCTCCGGTTTGTTCCCGGGCCGCCGGTGGTGTAAACCCAAGGACGGCAGCAACCGCGCGCCATCGTCCATCAGAAGCAGGCCTAGAACCAATACAGCGTTCTTCCCATAAACCGTAGGAAGGATGTTTTGTCAGTTCTAGTACACGCCAAACAGTCTAGATACTCAGGTCTGCTTGCCGGTCCATCTTCGCCAGGTGGTACTGGAAAATCGTCTTCGACACGTAAATCGCCGTAAACACGTTCGCGATCAAACCGATGGTCAACGAAATCGCAAATCCGCGGATCGGACCGGTGCCGAACAGAAACAAGAAGAAGGCAGATACAACGGTTGTCACGTGCGTGTCGATAATCGTCACAAAAGCCTTGTCAAATCCCGCGGACACCGCCGAAGCGGCAGACTTGCCGTTACGCAGCTCTTCACGAATGCGCTCAAACACGAGAACGTTGGAGTCCACGCCCATGCCGATCGTCAGAATTACGCCCGCGATGCCGGGTAGCGTAAGCACAGCACCGAAATAAGCCAGCGCCGCCATCAAGATAATCAGGTTCAACAGCAATGCGACTACCGCGTTGGCTCCGGCCATGCGGTAGTAGAACAACATGAACAGCATCACCACGATCAAGCTCAGAACGGACGCCTGTACGCCGTGACGAATCGAATCCGCGCCCAAGGAGGGTCCAACCGTCCGCTCTTCCAAGTACTTGATCGAAGCAGGCAGGGCGCCGGCGCGCAAGACCAGTGCCAGGTCGTGCGCCGAATCCTGGCCGAAATTGCCCTCAATCATTCCGTTGTCGTCGATTCGGCTGTTGATGACGGGCGCCGAGTATATCTTGTGCTCGAGCACAATCGCCAGTTGGCGCCCGCGGTTGGTCTCGGTGAAGGGCCCAAAGCGGTGCGCGGCTTCTGCCGACAGGACGAAGTTCACTTGCCATTGCGTGGGATTGTTCGTGCTGCGATTTTCCGTGGCGGTGCGCAAGTCACGGCCGGTTACCACGGGCGCGCGTTCGACCAAGTACCAAACGTCGCCGCTGGAAGGCTGTTGCGAAGCGCCACGCCCGCGCGGATCTTCCTGCATCAGCTCCGTTCCCGGGGGCAGGATTCCGTTGTGGGCGGCCAGTGCCTCAGTTTGCGACGAATACGTACGCGGATCTGCGACCAATCGCAATTCCAGCTGCCCACCGGCTTGAATGATTGCTTTGGCGCGCGATGGATCTCCTTCTCCCGGCAACTGCACCAGAATCTCGTTTGCGTTGCGGCCGCGGCGCTGAATCGTCGGCTCAGTCAGGCCCAGCTGGTTGATGCGGCGATCAATCGTTTCGAGCGATTGCGTCATCGTGTTTTCTTGAATCTGTGCGATGGCGCTGTTTTTTAGCGTAATAGTGTAGCTCGAAGGCTCTGACGCCGGAGCGCTGTCCCAAAGGTTTCCGTACTGCTGCTGAATCAAGTCGCGAAACTGTGAAACTTGCGACGGGTCCAAATTGCGCACAAGGATGTGGGTGTCATCGACCCGGCGAATTTCTTCGAAGCGGACATTTTTTTCGCGCAACTCCTTGGTCAACCGGTCCACCATCTGATCGGTTTCCTGCGCGATGGCGTCCTGCACTTGCACTTGTAACACCAGGTGCGTACCGCCTTGCAGGTCCAGGCCCAGCTTGATCTGTTTGCTGAAGTTGTCCTTGATCGCCGCCACCGACGTCGGAAAATTCGGCATACCGATCAGTCCATAAATACAGACAAGAATCACCGCTGCGATGAATACTGCTTTCCACTTCAAATTAGGATTCATGATGAGAAAGGACGGCTGGAATTCCGCCGCGATTGGAGTCGGCCACTACTTCAACTGCAGAATTGCTGTGACGCGGCCGCTGAAAGAAAATCTGTTTCGCAAAATTGTGGCGCGACTTACTTGGCATCCTCTGTCGCCTCCACCTGAGCAATCCCCGAGCGCGCGATGCGAATCTTCACCTGGTCGGCGATCTTGAGAATGACTGTATCTCCGTCGATCCCATTCACGGTGCCGTAGATGCCGCCGGTGGTGATCACTTTGTCGCCGTTTTTCAGGGCGGCCAGCATGGCCTGCGTCTTCTTGCGCTGACGCTGCTGCGGCAGAATTAGCATCACATAAAAGATGCCCATCACAATAATCATGGGCAGGAACATTCCCAGGCCGCCCGCCGCGCCACCCGTTCCGTTCTGCCAAAAAATCGCCGCTATCATCGCGTTTACAACTCACCTTCGTTGAAGTTACCGTGCGTTTGCCGGGAATACTTACCATTCGCCAAGGGCGAGTCACTTCACCCTCGCGTTCCCTGCCGGTTCGATTCTCGGTGCGATTCTCCGAGGAGCCAGACGATCAACCCGTGCAGCGCATTACGCGGGACCCGCTGCGTAACGTGCCTGCACCTCGGATGAGAATTTCGCTAGATTCCCAAACTCGATAGCCTCGCGGATTTGCCTCATTAAGTCAAGGTAAAAGTGGATGTTGTGGTGGGTGGCCAGGATCGCTGCGGTGAGCTCTCCCGCAGCGAAAAGATGACGAAGATACGCGCGCGTGTAGCGATTGCAGACGCTGCACGCACATGCCGGGTCGAGCGGCCGCTCATCTTGAGCGTAGCGCGTATTCTTGATGAGCACTTTTCCTTCGCTGGTGTAAATGCATGCGTGGCGCGCGGCGCGCGTTGGCAGCACACAATCCATCATATCGATGCCTCGCGCGACATAGTCGGCAATTTGTTCCGGACGCCCCACGCCCATCAGGTAGCGTGGTTTTTTGGTTGGCAGAAGAGCAGTCGCTTCCGCGGTCATGTCGCAGGTGACGTTGTGTGGCTCACCTACCGCGAGTCCTCCGACCGCGTAGCCTGGAAAATCAAATTCGATTAGTTGCTGGGCGCTTTCGCGCCGCAGATCCGCGAACGTTGCTCCCTGCACAATTCCAAACTGCCATTGCGGCAAGTTGCCGTTGCGCTGCGCGCATTCCAAGAAATATTTTCGCGCTCGCTTGGCCCAAGAGGTCGTGCGTTTCAGTGCAGTTTCCGCAATCTCGCGTGGCGCAGGAGTTTCAATGCACTCGTCGAGCACCATCGCGATGTCCGAACCCAGCGCGAGCTGAATTTCGGCCGCCTTCTCCGGGGTCAGTAGATGTTCTGAACCGTCCAGGTGTGAGCGGAAACGTACGCCTTCATCGGTGATCTTGCGCAGTTCGGAAAGGCTGAAGACCTGATAGCCGCCGGAGTCGGTGAGGATCGCGCGATCCCACGACATGAATTTGTGCAGCCCGCCGAGCTTGCGGATCAACTCGTGGCCGGGCCGCAAATATAAATGATAGGTGTTACCCAGTATGATCCGCGCGCCGAGTTCCTCAAGCGCTTCATTGCGCAGGCTCTTGACTGTTGCCTGCGTGCCCACCGGCATGAACGCGGGCGTCTCGATCGCTCCGTGCGGCGTTCTCAAACATCCACGCCGCGCACCGGTTGCGTCTGCCTTCAAAACTTCAAATGAAAAATTCACCCATCGAGTGTATCAGGAGAAAATCCACGCAAATGCCGCTTTGATGACCACGAACACCGCCCACACCGAAATCACGATGCCGAGCGCCTTACCCTTCAGCTTCTTGGGATTCACTGCGGCAAAACCGATCGAAATCAAAAACATGGTCCAAAAACTAAAAATGTCGATCGATTTTCCAACCGATAGCAAAGCTTTCGGCGCGGAGTCCGGCAAGAACGCCGCCACGTTTGTGGCGATAGGGTTTTCGAGATCGACCGTGCCCGGAGTTTTCAAAAACAGAATCAATATGAACAGCAGAGAATAAAGGATCCAGGGAAAATACGCGTGCGAGACGATTCCCATCGCGGTGCTGAACCGCGCCCCCGCTCCACCAATTACATTGTACGCAAGCAGCAACACGGCTCCCACGATGAGCGCCTGCAGAATCGGCCAGCAAATGCCGATTCCCCAAGCGAATCCCGGAGAGATTTTGGCGCTTATGGCAATCTGTTGCTCCTTTTGTTCCGGCGTTAGATTCGCAGCTCTGGGACTTTCTTCGATTCGTTTCGACGCCACGTCGCGCCAGTCCACCTTTTGATTCATCACAAATGCCACGCCCGCGCCGAGAATCGCCATGAGTACGACGGGCAAGATCCAAGTGGGTCGCGCCGCGATGTCTTGAAACGTCGGTTTCGGCGAGAAGAACACGCCGATGAGCCGGCCCAAATGATTGATCGGACCAGGAGCGGGCGGTTCAGGCGCACCAGAGGCTACCGCAGGAGTTGTCGCCATCTCGAATTCCTCCACCACAAGTGTTAGGACAGGTCTTGTTCTCTCTACGTACCGCGCGGCGGCAAGATATCATTACAGAGGAAAAAGAAAAACCTCCCCAATGGGCGGTACTAGCCAGGGCTTCTTCCGGAGGACCTAAAATGCAGGGACGCCTGACAGCAGTTCCTTGGTGGAAACCAGGCCTACCGCTTCTCCACAGGAATCACAAACTTCAGCGCCGTATGCGCCGGTGAAAATCCTACCACCTTGACGTCCTTCAGTCCGGACTTTCGCCCCGCGCTCAACACGTCATTCTCGGTAATCTCTTTCTTCCCTTTCGGATAAACGATCCACAAGCCCGCGGCGCCTTCCAATTTCTTCGCGACCTTCCCTGTTCCGCTTAATCCGCCCTTCTCATTCACAAACCAAAACACCAGGTCGGCACTCGCATCCGCGTTTCCTTTGACGATCTGCGCCTTGCTTTGCTTCAACTCTTTCGCAAACGCCTCATCCGCATCGCCCACCACCGCCACCTGCATCCCCACCTTCACGCCTAACTTCTCCGCTCGCGTCTTCGGATGCAAAATCTTCTCGCGCCATTTCTCGGCCGCCGCACCTATTTCAAACGCGAACTCGCCGCTTTTCGCTCTAATCCGCAGCTCACCGCCCGCCGCCATCACGCTCTTGATGTCGCTGAAAACAATCTTCACGCGGCACTCCGCCCCACGAAAAATCAGCTCACTTGTCTCCAGCAGCGCCTTGCCTTCATCTTTTTTCCCATCAATTCGCGCCACGCATGTCACTTCATTTCCCACGCTTCACCTCATCCGCGCCTCTGAATTTCGCGTTTCGATTCTCGAATGTCCGTGTTCCATTTTCGTTTTTGCAATGGTCGTCCACTGTAGAATGTTTTGTTCCCATGTCTCAATCCGCGGCCACTACTCTTCCTCGCACCGACTGGTCCCTCATCTGGGCCCAAAAAGGCTTCCGCTATTTCTTTTTCGCCATGTTCATCTCGCTCTTCGGCAGCGGCATGAACTTCGCCGGCGTCAGCTGGCACATCCTCGCCCTCACGCACTCTACGATCAAGGTCAGCTATCAAGTCGTCGTCGCCACAGCGCCCGGCTTGCTCATCCCCTTCATCGGCGGAGTTCTCATTGACCGCTACGACCGCCGCTTGCTCGGCATCGCGCTCGATTTTGGCCGCGGCATCTGCGTACTCTACACCGCCTACATCGCTTGGCGCGGCCATCTCGAACTCTGGCACCTGTACGTCATCACGCTCATCATCGGCGTCGGCTCTGCCATGTACTGGGCCGACGTCAACGCCCTCGTCCAGGAAGTCATCCCGCAAAGCCAGTTCACCGGAGCCAACGCCGCCGTCGTCATCGGCGTGCAAACCGGAATGCTCTTCGCCGGAGCCCTCGTCGGCTTCATCTACGACGGCGCCGGCATCGCCGGCATTCTTCTCGTTGACGGCCTTACCTACTTCGTTTCCGCCTGGTGCCTGTACAAACTTCGTAGCGGCTACGTCTCGCCCCGCGACCATCTCGCCAAATACCCGCGCGAATTTTCCGAATCCACCGAAGCCACCGCCGAAGCTCTCGCCACCGCCGAAACTCCCGACATCGCGGAAGCCGGCCTTTCGCTCGCAGTTTATTCGGATCTAAAGGAAGGCGTTGCCTATCTCCGCACGCAACCGACGGTCCGCGCTCTCGGCATCACGCACTCCATCCTCATGGCCGGAGTGGTCAGCGCCAACGTCCTCATCGTCGCCCTAGCAGCAGACATCCTTCATCGCGGCGCGCGCGGCCTCGGCTTCCTCGAAGCCGGCTGGGGACTCGGCGCCATCATCGGCGGCCTTCTCGCCTCGCAACTTCCCAACCGCATTCGCGTGACGCTCTACGCGCTCTCCCTCGCCGGACTGGCCCTCGGCCACATCGCCATGCCGTTCATCACCTGGCTCGTCGCCGCCATTTTCTTTCAATCGCTCTTTGGATTCTTCCGCTCGCTCTCCGGCGTAGTCGCGCAAGCTTCGCTCATGCTCATCGTTCCTCGCCATTTCATGGGACGCACGCAGTCCGCGATGGCCATCTCCACTACCATTCTTCAGCTCCTCATGAGCTTCGCCCTCGGCTGGCTCTCGCAACAAATCAACATCTACGCCGCCTTTGCTTTCCTAGCCCTCATCTACGCCCTCGGAACCGCGTCGGCTTTTCACGCCCGCCGTTTGCTCAACACACCGTCTGAAGCGACCTGACCCTCGATCTCACAATCCCACTTAATCGCACAAGAATAAATAAGCTCGGTCACCACATGCTCTTGCATGGCAACCGAGCCGCTTCTCTTCGTTGTTCTTGGCTACTCCGCCCGTAAAGTTTGCGCCGGCTCTGTCGATGCAGCACTGCGCGCCGGGATCATCCCCGCCAGCAGCGACGCCAGCATCAGCGACAGGATCGCTACCGTCATCACCGCGACATTCACTCCTTGAATTTCATACAACTGGCTGCGTACAAACCGCACGCACAGCAGCGCCGCCGGAATCCCGATCGCCAACCCAATCACCGTCTGGCTCATCGCCCCACGCATCACCATCCCAATCACGCCTGCACGCCGCGCTCCTAGCGCCATGCGAATCCCAATTTCCGATGTCCGCCGCGCCACCGTGTACGCTGTCACACCATAAAGCCCGATCGCCGCCAGCAGCAGCGCCAATCCTCCAAACAGCGCCGTCAATTGCGCGATCATCTTGTCGTCATGAAAGCGATCGGCAATCTGCTGATCGAATGTCTGGAATTTCACCACCGCCAGGTTCGAATTGATCTCCGCCAACGTTTTTCTCGTTAGCGCTTCTATATTATTGATAGGCGCTTCGGTTTGCAGCACCAGCGCTCCCGCGTACATCGACGGGTCTTTCTCGATTGGAGAGTCGTCGCTCGGCGCGTGCTGCGTTATCGGCAAGAAATACATCGAGTGGTCCTTCCAGCGCACAGTGGTGTACACCGTGTCTTCCACCACTCCGACAATTTCAAAATCTCCGGGCGATTTAGGGCCTGGCCCGCCAAATCTCCGCCCGATGGGGTTCTCGCCGTTCGGGAAGAAGGTCTTCACAAAGGTTTGGTTCACGACCGCCACCGCCGGCGCCGTGAAAACATCCTGTACGCCGATACCCCGGCCCGTCACCACGTGCGTTCCCACCGAACCAAAGTATTCCGCATTGGCCTTGACGACCGATGCGCTCTTGCCCGTAAACACTTGTCCTTGAACCTGCACCGAATTGCCCCAGTTGTTATCCTCCATCGGCGTGTAGATGCTGATTCCAACGTTCTTCACGCCTGACACCTGGTGAAAACGCTGCTCGATCAACCGGTAGAGCGCCTCAACCTGCGTCGTCGAGTACCCCGCTCCCTGCGGATTGATGTGCGCGATGTAGCGGTTCTTCGAATCCAGCTTCAAATCCGTTCCCTGCAAACGCATCAGGCTCTGCGCGAATAATCCGGCTCCTACAAGCAACACCAGCGACAGCGCCGCCTGCAGCACCACCAAGCCGCGTTGCAGCAGCGACGCGCCCGACGTCGCGCCACGCGAGCCGCTCCGCAACGCTTCCGCCGGGTTTGCCTGCGAAGCAATCCATGCCGGCGCCACGCCAAACAGAATCCCCGTCAGCAGCGACAATGCAAACGCGAATCCCAGCACCGCAAACGATGGCAGTGCGTTAACCGGTATCGTCTTCGCACCCGCAAACGCCAGCTTCAACAGCATCTGCGCTCCCAGGTACGCAACCAAGAGTCCAGCGAGCCCGCCCAACCCCGCCAGCAGCACGCTTTCCGTCAGCAACTGCCGCACTATCCTCGCTTTCGCCGCGCCCAGCGCCGTTCGCACCGACATCTCCATCTTCCTTCTCATGCCGCGCACCAGCAGCAGGTTCGCGATATTCGCGCACGCAATCAGCAGCACCAGCCCCGACGCCCCCATCAGCAACCGCAGGTTCGATTCATACTGATCCCGCAGGTCCTGGATTCCTCCGCCGCCCGCGGTCAATACCACATGCGTTTTTTCCGGCAGGCTCTTGTCCGTGTTGTTGTCAAACATCTTCGTCTCTTTCGCCCAACCACGGATCAATGCGCTCAACTTGTCCTGCAGTGGCAGGATGGGCGTTCCCGGCTTCACGCGCCCGATGATGTAAATCCAGCCGATATTATTGTTGTGCACATAAGGCACATTGGAAATCGCCTCATGCGTCATGAGGGGAAAATAAAAAGCCGGCGGACTCGTCGACAGCCGGTCGCCGAAGAATCCTTCCGGCGCGATCCCCGCAATCGTCACTGGCTTCGTGTTGATCCAGAAGGTGCTCCCCACTACCGTCGGATCACCGGCGTAGGTGCTTCGCCATGCGTCATAGCTAAGCACCGCGACCATCGGCGCACCCTCGGCATCATCCGACTCCAGGAACAACCTCCCCGCCGCCGGTCGCAATCCAAACGTGTCAAAGTAATTTCCAGAAACAAACTCGCCCATCATCGAGCGTGCTGTTTCCGCCGTACCCTCGCGCCGCGCCACGACCGGCCGGTACGCGAAACCGGCTTGCATCGCCGCCAGTTGTTCAAATTCCGGCGCAGACTTCTTCAGGCGCTCATACACTTCCGTCGAGAACAAAGAGAAATCGGCGTTGTCCGGTACGCCGCCGTTTACGCAGCAATCGTTTGTGTCCCCGATCCGGATCAACGTCTTCGGATCGGTCACCGGCAAGTGGCGCATCATCAGCGCGTCCACCAGCGTAAAGATCGCTGCATTCGCGCCGATTCCGAGCGCCAGCGTCAGCAGCGCCGTCGCGCTAAATCCTGGCGTCTTCCTCAATTGCCGAAGGGCATAGCGAAGGTCCTGGAAAATTTGTTCCACGCGAATCCACCCCCACGTTTCCTTGGTCTGTTCCTTTACTGACGACGTATTCCCGAATATCCGCAGCGCCGTGTAGCGCGCTTCGCTCGGACTCATCCCTGCCGCAATGTTCTCTGCGATCTGCTGCTCCAGGTGGAACTGGACCTCTTTGTCCAGTTCCCGCGCCGCCTGTTCGCGCCGAAGCAGCGGCCTCAAGCGCAGCCACAGTTTCTCCGCCCATGACATCGCGCGTCGCTCCTACTCGGTTTTCAGCACGAGATTGATCGCCGCCGAAAGCCGCGACCAGTTCGCCGTCTCCTTCTCCAGCTGTTCTCTGCCTGCGCCGGTCAGCTCATAAAACTTCGCTTCTCTACCCGTATCGGTCTCCGCCCACTTCGCCTTGATCCAGCGTTTCTGCTCCAGCCGGTGCAATGCCGGGTAAAGCGAACCTTGCTGCACTTGCAGCACCTCCCGCGAAACCTGTTGAATGCGCTTCGCGATCGCCCATCCGTGCTGCGGTTCCAGCGAAACCGTCCTCAGGATCAGTAGATCCAGCGTCCCTTGCACTAAATCATTCGGTTTTCCCATACTTTGATTATCTACAATCAGTATTGTAGACAGTCAAGGGGTGCGTCACTAGGTACAGACGAATCTCCCAAGGATTTGTTCAAACTTTTTTCGACTTTCTTAGGCATACCCCGGCGTTTCACACGCTCTCCGCCGCAAGTTCATGCGCCGTAACATGTTGCCGCACGACCGCCTCACAACCTCCAGACACGGCTGGTCACAAACAATTGGATTTACTTTTCGTTTCCTGCCCTGATGGTTGCAGAACGAACCATTTCTCGTCCGGCGGAAAAGGAGCCAGGTCTTGTATCGGAAATACTTCGCGGCACTCTTCATCGCAGCTGTCTGCATCGCGCCTTCGCTGCGTGCGCAAAAAAGCTTTTGGGAAAGTAAGGACGCCTACCTCGCCCAGTCTCGCCCGTCAGACACTCCACGGGTTTTCGCTCCAGGTTTGCTCGCCGATCCCGGCGCCATCGTCATGGACCGCATCGCCATTTCCGCCGACGGCAAGGAAATCTACTATGAACAAAAAGCCGACTGGTCAAGTTCGAGCCACGGAAGCATCAAGGCCGTCAAATTCGACGGCCACAAATGGAACGGTCCCACCGTTCTGCACGCGGACTTCTATGGACCGACCTTTTCCATTGACGGAACGACGCTCTACTTCTTCGGCAGAAAATCCAACCAAGTGTGGCTGTCGCACCGCTCGGGCGATGGCTGGAGCGCCCCTGCCCTGTTCCTCGACAAACCCTACGATCTCTACGAACTGATGCCAACGAAAAGCGGAACCTTCTATATGGGCAGCAACCCCGACGAGGACGACAAAAAGCGCGGAGTCACTTCCGCCTACTCCACGCTGACCATCTCCGGAAGCAACGCCACGGCCAAGAGCCTCGGATCGCCCCTGAACGAGCCCGGCTTCAACGGCGATTTCTACGTCGCCCCGGACGAGTCCTACATCATCGTCAGCGCCAACGAAACCAAGGACTTCGAGTCGGACCTCTACATCTCGTTCCGCCAGTCCGATGGCAAATGGAGCAAACCCGTCAGCCTCAGCCCCAAAATCAATGACGGTCCCGCCCACCGCTTCGGCCAATACGTCACGCCCGACGGCAAATACCTCTTCTACACTCACGCAACCAGCGAAAAGGATTGCACCATCTACTGGGTCCGCTTCGACACCCTGCTCGAAAGACTAAAGCCAAAACAAACCGCCTACGCCAAAGCCAAATAGTCTAGCCTTCCCACAAGCTCATCCCACCACAAAATTTGTCATCCCGCTGAGTTTCAGGATTTGTTTTGGGCGATTGCCCGCCGAGAACTGCGCCGTCCGCGGCCACGACTGGAAGTGGGCCTTCACCGCCAAGCTTCGCTAGTTCCAATACTTTGAATATTCTTAACGATTTATGTACTACCGTGTTATGATTCACCGTGGACTCGCTGAATCAGCGCTTCCTCGCGAAAAACTCCGCCCGCTGCTAAAATCGCTGCGTTCTTTCAACCAACTCCCTTCTTTTCATATTCTTGCGCACTCTTCTGCAACGCTTTTTTACTAACTCTCGCAGTTTCAACCACTTCCGCACTCTTGAGGAAAATACGGGAGTGGGACTCCAAACATGGCCTTGCCTCGCCGCACACCCTGCGTCCTTGTCCCTCTAGTTTTACTTCCCGCCATCCGCTGATAGAATTCGCGCGATCCGCTCACCGAATATCTTCTCTGACTAAGGGACATTCATGACGCCCACCGTCCAGACCCAGCCTGACCATGCCCCAATTCTTCAGACCGCGTTCGCTTTCTGGAACTCCAAAGTTTTGCTCACCGCTGTGCAGCTCGGCGTCTTCACCACGCTCGGTGAGCGCCGCATGACTGGAGAAGAGTTGGGCGCGGAGCTTGGCCTCCACCCGCGCGCCATCAGCGATTTTTTCGACGCGCTTGTCGCCATGCAGTTCCTCGACCGCGAAGGCGACGGCCCCTCGGCGAAATACTTCAACACGCCCGCGGGCTCGCTCTATCTGATGCAGACCAGTCCTCGCTACATCGGCGGCATCCTGGTCATGCTTAACGATCGCCTCTTCAAGTATTGGCACGATCTTCCCGAGGCCTTGCGCACCGGCCGTCCCCAGAACGAAATCAAACACGGCCAGAAAGGCATGTTCGAGGAGCTGTACGCCGAGATCGCTCGTCTCGAGCAGTTCATGGGCGCGATGACCGGCCTTTCTCGCATCAACTTTGAGGCCTTCGCCGCCAATTTCGATTTCTCAAAGTTCAAAACGCTCTGCGACATCGGTGGCGCGACTGGTTTACTCAGCATCGAAGCCGCCAGGAAAAATCCTCATCTGCGTTGCATCTCCTTCGACCTGCCACCCGTCGAACCCATCGCGCAGAAACACATCGCTGCCGCCGGCCTCCGCGACCGCATCACCACCGCTTCCGGCGACTTCTTCAAGGATCCCCTGCCCAAAGCCGACATTATTACAATGGGCATGATTCTTCACGACTGGAACCTTGAGAAAAAAATGCACCTCATTCGCGCCGCTTACGACGCACTGCCGACCGGCGGAGCCTTCGTCGCTATCGAAGCGCTAATTGACGACGCGCGCCGCCAAAATGTTTTTGGCCTGCTGATGTCGCTCAACATGCTCATCGAATTCGGCGACGCCTTCGATTATTCCGGCGCCGATTTCCGCAAATGGTGTTCCGAAGTCGGCTTCAAACGCTTTGAGGTGATCCACCTTGCCGGTCCGTCCAGTGCCGCTGTCGCATACAAGTAGAGCCATGAACACAGCATCTGATATCCTCCGCTCCGTCGGAGGTCCCATGCGTTCGTTCGCTTTGGTTTTGTTCGCCGCATTCATTGCGTCTCCATCGCTAGCTGCAGCTCAATCCTGTCTCGACAGCGCCCCGGCGCTCACAGCGATCACGCAGTCCCACGATTACGTCCTGAAGCGCTCCTCCAGCTACGATCGCGACGGCGCCAACGCCGACGCTCGTTCCATCCTGCCCGGCGAAACGCTCACCGTGCTCGACGACCGAGGACCCGGCGCCATCACCCACATCTGGTTCACCATCGCCAGCCCGGAAGAGCTGCACCTCAAAAAACTCGTTCTCCGCATGTATTGGGACGGCGAATCCACTCCCAGTGTGGAATCTCCCGTCGGTGACTTCTTCGGACTCGGCCTTGGCGAATATTTTCTCTACCAGTCCATCCCGCTTTCCGTCGGCGCGGACAAAGCGCTCAACTCCTTCTTCGTCATGCCGTTTCAAAGAAGCGCGCGTATCACCGTCACCAACGAAGGCACAAACAAGGTCGACGCGTTCTACTACAACATCGACCATCGCGCTTGCGCGAGCCCTCTCCCTGCCGGCACGTTTTACTTTCATGCCCAGTATCGCCAGGCCGCGCCCGCAAAAGGTTGGACCAACGATTGGAAGGACAACGGCGATCCGAAAGTGAACAACTACAAAAATCTTACCGGCCAGGACAACTACGTCTGGATGGACGCTCGCGGACGCGGCCAGTTCGCCGGCGTCACCATGTCTATATTGCAAAATCAGGATTTCTGGTGGGGCGAAGGCGACGACATGTTCTTCATCGACGGTGAACGCCTTTCCATCAATGGCACCGGCTCAGAAGACTATTTTCTCGGCGCGTGGGGATTCGGCACACACTCCTTCGCCTACGGCCTTTACGGAGCGCCAGTCAAGGGCGACGAGAAAGTCGGAAGCCGCACCTCGGTGTACCGCTTTCATCTCGATTCGCCCATTCCCTTCACCCACTCAATCCGCGCCACCATCGAGCACGGTCACGCCAACCATCGCTCCGACAATTTCTACTCGGTTGCGTATTGGTATCAAACCGAGCCCCACGCGCCATTCCCGGCGTTGCCCGCAGTCGCTGACCGCCTTCCGCGCATCCGCAATGTCGGCGGCCCCGGCAGCCCATCGACAACGACACCATGATCACTCACGCCACCCGGGCATTAAAGGTTGTCGGCGTCGCGTCATGGCTCGCCGCGTTCTTTTTTGCCTTTCGCCGATGCCGCAAGCCACGCTGAAAATCGGTGCGATCCACGTCCAAGGGCTTGCGCATTTCAACGAAGCCCAGGTTTTTCCGCTCCTCAACATTTCTGCGGGCGCACCTTTCGGTCAACCGGCACTCGATTGCAACTCAGAAGCTCGGCGAGACAGGCGCGTTCCAGCAGCGTCGGGCTTCTATGGCTATCGCGAGCAGCGCGTCGCGAGCAGCGCGTCGCGAACAGCTTGCGCCGGTACCATATCGCGATGGTATTGGCAGATGCCGCGCAGCCTACATCGGCGAACGCCTTACCGGTGCGCAGTAGTACTTGCTTCGAATCAGTTAAGGGAAGTTCTTAGGGTCCTATTTTTCACCTTTAAGCTTTTTCAGCCGATCCCTGGCGTTTTCGTTGTTCGGATCCAGCTTCAACGCCTTCTCGTAGTTTTCGATCGCCAGGTCTTTCTTGCCTGCGCCCGCGTAGGCCTCCGCCAAACTGTCGTAAACGTTCGACGACTCCGGAAACTCCTGCGCATTCTTTGCGAAAACTTTGATCGCATCGTTTGGCTTTTCGTTTTGCATGAAAACGAGATAGCCGATCATGTTCAGAACGTGTTCTTCCGGCCGTTTCCCTTCGCCGGAATTTTTCAGCCGATCGAATTCGCTCAACACCGCGTCCGCGCCCTTGAGTTCCGCAAGCAACACAAGCTGTTCCTCAGGTGGCCGCGGGCCACGCGGGAATTTCCAGGCGTATTCTTTTTCGACGCTGCGCAGTACTTCTTGCGCGACGGCAATTCCATTATCGGAATTCGCCATCAGCGCGATGCCTTGACCTGTCTCCCAGTTCATCACCAAGAGGGCTTGAAAGCCCTCATCGGCGCCGTTGTGGCTGAATTCACCTGGGCGCTTGCTGGAAATAAAAAAACCCAGCCCCGCCTCGTCCTCTATCGGCGTCAACATTTCTTGCACGGTCTTCTGGGTGAGCACTTTGTTCGATATGCCTTGGCGCGAAAGCGCAATTTCGATTGCGAATGCCGCCAGGTCAGTGGGAGTCGTCCACAATCCAGCCGCGGCCATTTCCGGGTACACGTGCCATCTACCATGCACCGGCTTGCCGCTCGCGTATGTGCCAACCGCGGTTCGCGAAGCCCACGGCGCCGGCAGCGGCTGCTCGTAGCTACTGTCGGTCATTCCTATCTTGTCGAGCACAAGTCTCTTCATCAACCGAGGAAAGGCTTCGCCAGTCACGTCCATCATGACGAGTTGTTCGATGGTGACGCCTCCGCCGGAGTAGCGCGCTTTCGTGCCAGGTACAAGATCCACACGAATCGGCGCGGTATTCACCATGGGCTTTTCTCCGTTCAGAACTTGCACGATGGTCGGGACTTTCTCGTCCACATCGTAACCAGGGAATCCGTGCACGGTCAGCCCAGCAGTGTGGCTCGCTAGCCTGCGCAGCGTTACTTTCTGATCTTTGGTGAATTCGTTCTCGGGCACCTTCCAGGTCTTCAGCTTTACGTTGACGTCTTCATCGAGCGAGAGCTTCCCGGTTTGCACGAGCGCAAGCATTCCTGTCGCCGCTACCGGCTTGCTTATTGAACCAGCCTGAAACAATGTTTTCGTTGTGACAGGCGTTTTGCCTGCCAAGTCCGTGGCGCCGTAGGCTTTGGCCCAGGCGATTTTGAAATCGTCAATCACCGCGACGCTCAGCGCGGGATCGTTGTACAGCTTCATCAGGGCACTTAGGTCCAGCTGGATCGGCGCGTCGTTTCCGATCTTTACCGTTTCGATTCCTTTTTCGACGCGCTCGATTCGCTCGGCGACGTTCGCACTTTTAGCTTTCGGTTTTTCTGCTTTGTCACCCTGCGCCTGCGCCGCAGGCGTCATCCATGTCAATGCAGCGATCACCATCACAGCAACCGCGTTCCGGAGTACGCGCCACCCAGTGCCCATGTCCACCTCCACTTTCTTGTTATCTTTCAAACCGCGCGACGCTGCGCGTTTTGAACATACACACCGTCGAATACACAGACGTTAGGTAACTCATTTTGTTCCGTCGACGCACCCTGCCGCTTGAAGTTAAGGTTGTACAAGATTTTCGGTAACTCTTTTAGAATGAGTGGTCATAGAGAAAGCCGAGTGAAGTTCTGTCCGTTTGGCGGGCAGGGCCAACAGGATTTTGTGGCGGAGAAAAGCGTTCCTCTCCACTTGCATCCCGGCTAAATCTCTGGCAAAAGAGGTGTTGGTGCCCTCCGGTCCTCCAATCAAGCTTTCCACGCGCCTCCAGGGCGACGTCACCATCCTTGACCTAACCGGCGACATTACGCTGTTTAATTCGCCTGAGATTCGCAAAGCGCTGATCGGGTTATTGAAAGAGCAGCGCGTCCCTCAGCTTTTCGTCAACATGACCGGCGTCAAGTACGTGGATAGCTCCGGCATCGCTTCCTTGGTCGAAGGGCTGAAAATGGCCCGCGATTTGGGGTCACGCTTCGTACTCTATGGACTTTCGAAGCCGGCGATTACCGTCTTGGAGCTCACCCACTTGCTTCGCGTCTTCGAAGTCCATACGAACGAAACTGAAGCACTCGCGGCGCTTCCGCCGAACGTGAAGAAGATCACGGCCTCGACTGGCGATGGCACCGGTGAAAGTGCATAATCCCCCGGAGCGTTCCGGCAAAACCCCACATGCCTTTCGCTGAAAACATCGGTGCATCCACTCTCGATGGACTCGCGTACCTTGGCGGCCTGGCGAAACTCGGCGTCTCGGCAGCCCGCGCTATTGTCCAGGATATTTTTGAGCGGCGACGCCTTGCATACGGCCGCGCCATGCACCAGGCGATGGCCGTCGGTATCGGTTCCCTGCCTATTCTTTCGCTCATCACTTTTTTTATCGGCACAATTCTGGCGCTACAGTCCGCGTACGAACTCAGAAAATTTGGCGCGCTCCAATTTGTTGCGGACGCCGTCGCCATTTCTGTGTCGCGCGAACTTGGCCCGCTCATTACCGCGATTCTCGTGATCGGCCGGTCGGGTTCCTCATTCGCCGCCGAGCTGGGCACGATGAAGGTGAACGAGGAACTGGACGCGCTGGAGACCATGGCTCTCGATCCGGTGCGTTTTCTGGTCGCGCCGAAGCTTCTTTCCATGTTGCTGATGATGCCGTGCCTCACTATCTGGGCCGACTTCATGGGCGTGATCGGTGGCGCGGTTTTCGGCATAGCGGCCGCGGATTTCACGTTCAAAACGTACATCATTGCGACATTGAACGCCTTGGCGCTGCGCGACATCGTGACCGGCCTGATCAAGAGCGTGATGTTTGGCTTGGTCATCACCACCGTTGGCTGTCAGGAGGGTTTGCGGACGGGCCTCGGTGCCGAAGAAGTTGGCCGCTCCACGACGTCAGCTGTCGTGAAGTCCATCTTTCTGGTGATAATGGTAGACCTGGTTTTTACGACGATGTTCTATCTCGGAATCAGCTAGCGATAAATGGCGGACGAACTCAACGCGGCGGACGCACTCGGCTCGGCGCAAGCACCGGCTCTTTCGATTCGCAATCTGCACGTCTCCTATGGCGAGCGCGAAATTCTGCACGGCATTTCGTTTGACGTGCTTGCCGGAGAAACCGTCGTCATTCTGGGGGGATCGGGGTCGGGCAAGAGCACGCTGCTTCGCACTTTGGTCGGCTTGGAAAGGCCGACCAGCGGCGATGTCATTCTGCGAGGCAAAAACCTTTGCGCGATGACGGAAGTTGAGTGGCGGGAGTTGCGGCAACACATCGGCATATCGTTCCAAAGTGGTGCGCTGTTCGGGTCCATGACGGTTGGCGAAAATGTGGCGCTGCCGCTGCTCGAGCACACTCAGCTGGACCCAGCGACCATCGAAATCATGGTGCGGCTGAAGCTCAACGAAGTGGGCTTGAACGGATATGAGGACTACATGCCGGCTCAGCTGAGTGGCGGGATGAAAAAGCGCGCGGCGGTCGCGCGCGCCATGGCGATGGACCCGGAAATTCTTTTCTTCGACGAGCCGTCGGCAGGACTCGACCCCATCATTGCCGCGGGAATCGACCAATTACTGCTGAAGCTGAAAGAAGCGTTCGGCATCACGATCATCGTGGTGACGCACGAACTGGCGAGTGCGTTCCTGATCGCGGATCGGATGGTGCTGCTGGACAAGGGCCATATCGTCGCAGTCGGTACGACCGCAGAACTGCAGGCCAGTACGCATCCGCGCGTTCGGCAGTTCCTCGATCGCGTAGCGGAACCCGAAATCAGCCAGGAAATAGATTACTTGCAGATGCTGACCGGAGAAGTGGCGAGGCCGCGGCAATGATGCGAGCGTGCGCTTTCAGTTGCGATCGAGTGCGTCTGGAGCTCGCGCTCTTGCATCCAATCGACGTGCTATACTCCCGACACTTTTTGCGCGATTTTTCCGGATCTCAGCTGATATGAACTCTTCCTCCACGCGCCGCGAAGAAGCCTTTGTCGGACTTTTCGTCATCGTCGCCGCAGGACTCCTGATGGCAACGCTCTTCGCGCTTACAGGCGTTTTCGGCCGCGGCGACAACCGGTATCGCACTTTTTTCAACAATGCAGGCGGTTTGCGGCCGGGAACGTCGGTTCATTATCAGGGAGGACCTCCCGTTGGGCGCGTCGAGAGCGTGCAAACCGATGCAAACGACGTCACGCGCGCGGAAGTAGTTTTTCGCGTGAACAAAGACGTTCCGGTCAAGGTAGACAGCATCGCGATCATTACCAGCAACAGCCCTCTTAGCGACAACTATCTCGGAATCAAACCTGGCACCAACGCTGCGGCGCGCGCGCCTTCCGGTAGCACTTTGAAGTCGCAGGAATACGTCGGCTTCTCAGAACTGGAAGCGCAAATTGCAGACCTTGCACCGCAAGCTAAGGTGCTGCTCGGCAATCTAAACGAGCGCGTCAACGAGCTGCAGGTCACTGTCGCGCGTGTCAACGATCTGCTGAACGACAAGAACCGCGAAAACCTGAGCGCGAGCATGGCCAACATCCGCGGCGTGCTGGAAGAGAATCGTCCTGCCCTGCGCTCCACCATCAACAATGTCAACGACGCCAGCGCCAAAATTGCGCCGCTGTTGGACGACCTGAAAAAGACCAACGCTCAGTTGCAGAAAACACTCGATTCCGTCGAAGGTACGCTGGATGAAAATCGTCCGGACATTCGCAAATCGGTAGAGGATTTGCGCCGGTTGCTGGCTACCGCCAATCAGGTGACAGATCAGCTTCAGACCACGCTAAGCTCGAACAGCGAAAACATTGACGAGATTCTGATGAATTTCCGCGAGGCTTCGCTGAATTTGCGGCAGTTGACGCAGACGCTGAAGCAGCGGCCGTATACGCTGTTGCGCTCGGCGACACCGCCGGCGCATGAGCCAGGGAAAACTCCTAAAGACTAAGAGGCGGAAGCGTGTACACGAAGGGGAATCAGGAAGCGGCAGAGGCAAACGAATGAAGCGATTGGCGACGTGGACGATGATCCTGGCGTGCGTGGCGGCGGGTTGCGTGAAGGCCCGCACTCTGCGCTACTACACGTTATCCATTCCGCCCGCGGTGACGGCGCCGAGCGCGCAGCCAGTTCCCGTGACGATCGTGGTCGGCCGGCTGAACGCGCCGCATCTATTGCGGGACGATCGCGTGGTATATGCGATGAGCGACGTCGAACTTGGCGTGGACGAGTATCACCGCTGGTCCGAGCCGCCGACCGGGATGATCGAGCGGCTGCTGGTGGAGCGGATGCGCGCTTCCGGCCAGTACAGAGCTGTTCAGCATCTTTCCAGCACGACGCGTGGCGACTACGTCTTGCGCGGCTATTTGGGCGCACTGAATGAAGTTGATGATCCAGCGGGAATCAAAGCGCGGTTCGCGTTGCAGCTCGAGTTGCTCGACGTGAAAGCGGGAAATGTCGTGTGGAACGATCGCTACACCAGCGATGAACCCGTACCAGAGAAAACCGTGAAGTCGGTTGTGCAGACGCTTCAAAAAAGTGTTAACGCTGGGCTCGATCGACTGACCGGGAGTCTAGCCCAATACTTTGCGGCGAATCCTTCGCGCTGAACTTTTCAACCGCAGCTGATCAGGCGGGATTCGGCGAAGCAGACGGAGCCGGCGAGAGGCCGCGTCTGCCGAGGAGTTCGACGGCGGCTTGATTGAGCTTGGTGCGAAGTTGATAGCGCTGGTTGGCTTGCGTGATGTAACGGACCGAAAGCTCCACTCCACCGAGGACGGGTTTGACGTTGATGGAAGGCTCGGCGCTGAACGAGCCGATGTCGCGACTGCCAGCGGCGCCTTTCCATTCTTGTGTCGCGGCCTTAAAGCTGTCCTGCGTAGCTTCCAAGACGCGCTTCTGAATTGCTTCGATCATTGGATAAGGATCTTCGCCCGTGGGGAGGACGACCTGCAGTTCATCCCACAGCCACTGGCCCGACGTGGAGAAATTAAAATAGTGGCCTTCGATGGCGTAGCTGTTGGTGAAGGTGACGCGGCGACCGGTGGGGTGGCCGGAGTCTGTCCAATTGCCGGTTTCAAGAAGCACGGTGTGGAAGAGGCCAATCTCAACGACTTCGCCGGTGACGCCGTTGATTTCCACCCAGTCGCCGAGCCGGATGCCATTCTTGCCCATTAGAACGAACCAGCCGAGGAAGCCGACGATGAAATCCTTTAAAGCGACAGTAAGTCCGGCGGTGGCCAAGCCGATGAACGTGCCCAGGTTACTCGGCGGACCGAAAATGACGAGCAGTACCATCAGAACGGCAATGACCTGAACACTGACACGCGCTGTCGCGCGAAGCGTCTGCATTTGGCGGCGATCAATGCGCAGCTTGCCGAGAATTTTTTCTAGCCACGAATTGAAGAAGAGGCCGATGAGCGCGATGCCCAGAACGATCGCAGTACCGGCCAGGATCCGCCGAAGAATGAGACGCTGCCGATCGGAGACCAAATCGAGCCACTGCGCGTAGTTTTGCGAAAGTTCTTTTTCGTTGTCGACGCGCTTATCGAGACTGGCGAGGTTTTTCTGGTCGAGAGTGATGGCCTTGGTGGTGGCGAGGACGGATTTTTTTTCTTCCGCACTGCGGGACTTCGCAATCGTTCCTGTGACCGCGGCGATGGTGGAATCAGCGGACGGGCTACTGGAATCTGCAGAAGATTGTTGCGAGAGTTTGGAATGCGCGGCGAGGTCGGGAGAGTTGAATTTTTCCGCATCGAGCTGGGCGGCGAGCGCGTTGTGCTGTTCGGAGAGTGAAGCAACAAGGATGTCGGCCTCAGACTTGGCGCTTTGCAAGAGCTTCTTCTTGGCATTCAACGCAGACCATTGCTGAAAGCGGTGAACAAGACCGAGTTTTTCTTCTGCAGCTTGCGGAAAGAGTCTTTCGGGATCTTTGCGTGATTTATCCGCCTCTTCGTGCGACTCCTTCATCTTTTCGATGCGTTCACGCTGGTTGCCGCCGGCGTCGGTGAGGTCACGATTGGCGTCCTCAACGTCGTTGTTGGCGACGTCGAGGCTGGCTTTCGCCATATCGAGTTGATCTTCGAGATCGGCTTTGCGCTGGCCGGTGGCCTTCGCGATTTGCGCCGTGAGCTGGTCCACTTGTGTTTGCAAGGCTTGTTGGAGCTTCTGCCCCTTCTGCAAGCGCTGCTGAATTTCCTTGGCTTCGGCGGAAAGGTCGGGAGGATGGGCTTCAGCATCTTGCAGGGCCACTGCGAAAGAGAGATCGAGCTCGTAATCGCTGAGTCGAAGGACCTCTTTGGCAAGTTCCTGCTCATCAGGGGCGTCGGCCATCTGTGCGAGTTGCTGAGCCGTCTTGAATGGCGTTTGGTCTACCAGCGCATTTTCGGACGCGGCAGCTTTCTTCTTGGCGGAGACAGTGGACGCGTGGCCGAGCAGATAGATGCCGTATGCTGTCGCGCCGAACGCTAAAACGAGAGCCCCCGCCGCGATTTTTTGTGCCGTGCGCAATGTGCGCCTCCTCAGGCTGAAAGCACATTTTAGTATGATGAGGCGTCGCGAAGCCGCAAAAGATTGCTGCACGCAGACACGTGCTAAAGTGAGCGGGCGAGCAACTTAGATTCTCGGAGTCAAATATGTCGCAAACGGTCGTCCCCATGATTCACGTCCCCGATGTTCGCGGGACCGTGGAGTGGTACAAGTCGCTAGGGTTTGAATTGGTCCGGACAAATGAAGACGATGGAGAGATGAATTGGGCCAAGTTGACATTCGGGAACAGCGACGTAATGTTCAGCGCGGGCGGGAGGTCAAGCGACGCGCCAAGACGCGAGATGGACTTGTACATCGCGACAGACAAAGTCGACGAGATGTTTCAACTCCTGAAGAACCAAGTGCAAATCGTGGAGGAACCACACGGCACGTTCTACGGAATGCGGGAGTTTATCTTGCGGGATTGCAACGGCTTCTGGATTACGTTTGGCGAGTTCGCGAAAACGTAGCCGGCAATATGGAAGATACAACGGTACTGTATCGGCCAGTAGGCCCAAAAGAATTGAAATTAATCGCTGACTCCGGGTATCGCGCATTTCCTCGGCGGCTGCCGGAGCAGCCGATTTTCTATCCCGTGCTGAATGAAGAATACGCGGAGCAAATAGCCCGAGACTGGAACGCGAAGGATCCGCGAAAGAAAGTGGGATACGTTACGAAATTTTTCGTGCGAAGGAACTTCCTGGCGAGGTACGAGATAAAGACGGTGGGCTCGAGAATCCATCAGGAATACTGGATTCCCGCGGGCGATGTGGAGGAATTTAACGCGAATATTGTGGGCCTTATTGAGGTCATTGCGGAATTTCGAATGGCCGAAGGGCAAGGCTAGCTTTTCCCCCAAAGAGCTCTGCTTCGGCCGCGGCCAAGCAAAAGCGGAAGAGGCTTCGAACTCAAAAACAAAAAAAACGCCCCGGTTGAACGGGGCGTTTCCCTTTCTGGATGCGAATGCTTCTATAGGTAATCGCGGGACGGGCCTTCGAGGAAGGCGCGCAGTTTACGCGAACGCGAAGGGTGGCGCAGCTTGCGCAAAGCCTTGGCTTCGATCTGGCGGATGCGTTCGCGCGTGACGGCAAACGACTGGCCGACTTCTTCGAGCGTGTGCTCGCTGCCATCGTCGAGGCCGAAGCGCATCTTGATGACTTTTTCCTCGCGCGGCGTCAGCGTCTTCAACACCGACGAAGTCTGTTCCTTCAGGTTGAGGTTGATAACCGCATCGGACGGCGAAACCACGGCCTTGTCTTCGATGAAGTCACCGAGGTGCGAATCTTCTTCTTCGCCGATCGGAGTTTCCAGCGAGATCGGCTCCTGCGCGATCTTCAGGATCTTGCGGACCTTGGACACAGGAATGTCCATGCGCTTGGCGATTTCTTCGCTAGTCGGTTCGCGGCCAAGTTCCTGAACCAGCTGGCGGCTGGTGCGTACGAGCTTGTTGATGGTTTCGATCATGTGCACCGGGATGCGGATGGTGCGCGCCTGGTCGGCGATGGCGCGAGTGATGGCCTGGCGAATCCACCATGTCGCATAGGTGGAGAACTTGTAGCCGCGGCGCCATTCGAACTTGTCCACGGCCTTCATCAAGCCGATGTTGCCTTCCTGAATCAGATCGAGGAACTGGAGGCCGCGGTTGGTGTATTTCTTCGCGATGGAAACCACCAAGCGGAGGTTGGCCTCGATCAATTCTTTCTTAGCCTGTTCGGCTTCGGCTTCGCCGCGATGAATGAAAGTGAGCGTGCGCTTCAGTTCGGTGAGGCCGACTTCGCTCGCATCCTCAATGTCTTTCAGTTCGGAGCGGCGAGTGCGCAATTCCTTGCGCGCTTCCGCGGCGACATCGCCCTTCGCCACATCCACGCGGCGTTCGAGACGCCCGGCTTCGCGTTCAAGCGACTGCAGACGCTCTACGGTGCCGCGCATTTTGTCGATAAGGCGCTTTTTCTCGAACGGGTTGAAGTCGATGCCGCGAATTTCGACCGAGATTTCGACGCGGGTGCGCGCAACGTCCCACTTGGCGCGAATCCAGGAGCGCTTTTTGGCTTTGGGCGTTTTGTCGAGCTTGACCGCTTGCTTGAGCGCGGTGTCGTAAAGCTTCGCAATCTTGTCGATATACTTGAGCGTCTGCTTGGTCTTGTTGGCGATTTTCTCTTCGGTAAGCTCTTCGTCGTCAAACTGAACGATTTCCTTGATGGAGCGCGCGCCTTTACGCAGATCATCTCCAACCGCAATCAGCTCCTTGATGACGATAGGCGAACGGGTGATCGCCTTCATCACAACGAGCTGGCCGCGCTCGATGCGCTTGGCGATGGCAACTTCGCCTTCGCGGGTCAGCAGTGGAACCGTGCCCATTTCGCGAAGGTACATGCGAACCGGGTCATTGGTTTTTTCCAGCGAGCCAGGCGTCAGGTCGAGATCGCTGCCGCCCGCTTCCTCGGCGTGGGCATCATCTTTCAGGCCGCCGGCTTCGCGTTCGCCGTGTTCGACGGACAGCTCGACGGCTAGAGCCGCTTTTGCCGAGGCCTGATCTTCGTAAATCTCAATGCCGTTGCGTTCAAACGTAGTGAGAAGGTCGTCGATCTCTTCCGAGGAGTGCACTTCAGCAGGAAGCGAATCGTTGACTTCGTCATAAAGCAAGTAGCCGCGCTCTTTGCCTATGACGATGAGCGCCTTTACCGCTTCGTATTTTTCTTCAAGAAGAACCTGCGCCACAAATCCTCCCGCAGTCAGCAAGCATTTTCAGGGCCTTCGGGCAGGCCAAACAGACCGGCATATCGCCGGTTTGCTCAGAAATCTTTGTCGTCACACACGATGGGCACGACGCGCACGCGCACGTTTTGGGAGTTTTTACCCGCGCTCACAGTTTAATTTTTTGTGAAGCCTTTAGTGCGCCCGCGCCGCCATGTTCGCCAGCAGTTGCGTTGCCCGTATCCCGCAAGCTGCCTAGAGGGGCCGATCCCCAGCCGCTAACTGCATAAGTATAGATGCACTTAGGACGGGAAGCGTTACCCGCTGAACCTTAAGACGTTACACGGGTAAGTGACGTTTCGTCAATGATTTAGTGTCTCGGGTAGTGGGTCAGTTTCAATTTTCCACAGATTGACTGTTTTTTACCTAGTGCTACCATGCGAGCATGGGAAATAAGAACGCAAGAAAGCGCGAAATTCGCAAGCCTAAAAAGAAGACACCGAAACCAGCGCCGCAAAGGCGTGATGACATAAATCAGATCGCGACGCGAATTGTAAACAAGGCTACTCAAGACTAGCTTCCGGAAATGGCAGTTCGAGCGTATTGCCGCGCTTGGGTAAGACCTTGTCCACCATTTTCACGAATCGGTCCATCCGAACCCGCGGTTCATTGCCAATCTCTGGAACATGATGACCGAATGCAGGTGTTGAGCCAGCATCGTGTCTAGCACGGCCTGTGGGAATCTGTGGAAGACAGGATCGGACTGGTTGCGCCTCGGCAAATCGCCTTCAGGCCGAGGCCGCAAGGCGCCTCATGAGGTCCTGTTTCTTTGTAAGCAAGTCCCTGAGCGCCTGGCCCGAGGGGTTGGCTTCAATGCCCCGCTGGACCTCGCTGAGTTCGCGTTCGAGTTGTTTGCGGGCGAGCGTGTCCAGGCAGCTTTGCGCCTCTTCCCAGCTAGGCTCCTGGGCATCTTCGAACAGAATTTCGAAAAATAGACGGCGTTCGCGGTCGTCTAGCATTGAGCCAATTTCAGAGGCGTGGAACGGATTACCCGAGAGAGTAGAAACAATAAGGGCGGCGAAGACTTTCTCCGTTTCAAGACCGTGATAGAGCTGCGAGCCTTGCAAGTGCTGGGCTAGCTCAGTGCGGAAGCCCTCCGCTTCGGCCAACATGCGGATCAGGCGCCTCTCGGCGGGTTTGGCGGAGCGGCTTACAAGCTCAGGCTGCAGCTTGACTTCACTCCGCCGCTCTTTGGCAGCCTTGCTCAACGCTGCGCGGAGGACCGGCTCGTCAATTCGCAATTGCTGCGCGATGCGAGTGGCCCACTCGGAACGCAAAATGCTGTTGGGGATTCTTTGCACATAGGGGAGAAGAAAATTCACGGCGCGGCTCTTTCCTTCTCCGGTTGTAAGGTCCATCTGACGGGCTCGCGTGATCAGGTAATCCACGTAAGGCGGTGAATTTTTCAGTTGGTCGCGGTAAGCGTCCGCGCCCTTCTCACGAATAAAGAGATCGGGATCGGCTTTCTTGTTGTCGATCGCAGGGAGATTGAGCACGCGAACTTCAAAATCCTGCTCGAGAAGCGACGTAAGTGACCGTTCGGTAGCTGCCTGTCCGGCAGTGTCGGGATCGTAGTTGACGATGACGCGCCTGGTGAACCGACCGAGCAACTTTATCTGCGTTTCGGCCAGCGCAGTGCCGCAGCTCGCGACGACGTTGCTGATGCCGGCTCGCGCCACTGCGATCGCATCCATGTAGCCCTCGACGAGCACCGCAAAATCCTGCCTGCGCAACGCGTCCTTGGCGCGATCAAGGTGGTACAGCACGTTGCTCTTCGAATAGATCGGCGTTTCGGGCGAATTGAGGTATTTGGGCTGGTCGTCACCAAGCGCGCGCGCACCAAACGCGACGATCTTGGAAGATTCGTTGGAAATGGGAAAAGTAATGCGGCGCCGGAAGCGATCGAACAGACGGCCGCTTTGATCGCGCGAAATTAGGCCAGATTCGACCAGCGCCCTATCCTGATATTTCGCCTTGAGATGGCGCAGCAGCAGATCGCCGCCGCTTGGCGCATAGCCGATTCCGAATCGCGTAATCGTGTCGCGGTCGAGACCGCGATCTTCCAGGTATGCACGCGCGGCCTTTCCTTCGAGAGTTCCTTCGAGCTGCTTGACGAAGTAGGATTGCGCTTCGCGATGAATTTCGACCAGCACAGTCCGTTGCTGATTTTCGCGGCGTTCCTCAGGCGAGCGTTCTTTGGGTCGCGGAAGCGCGATGCCGCATTTCTCGGCGACAATGCGCATCGCTTCCGGAAACGGGCACTTCTCCATCTCCATCACAAACTTGAAGACATCGCCACCCTGTCCGCAGCCGAAGCAGTGGTAGATCTGCTTCGTCGGATGAACGTTGAAGGACGGCGTTTTCTCTGAGTGAAACGGGCAAAGCCCACGAAAATTTTGCCCGGCCTTTTTCAGCTGGACGTATTCGCCGATGACGCGAACGATGTCCGCCTGTTGCTTGACTTTCTCCGCGAGTGAGCCAGCTTCTGCCATGCTATCCGCGCAAGTCTACGACAGTGACCGCTTTGCCGCCGCGCTCCTCGGCTTCGGCATTGTAAGCGGCCACTAGCGGATGTGCTCGCAAGAAGTCGCCAAGCCCTCGGCGCAGTGCTCCGGTGCCATGACCGTGGATGATGCGCACGCTCGACAGATGCGCGAGCGCCGCATCATCCAGAAACTTGTCCACTTGTTCCGTCGCCTGCTCGACGGTTTGCCCAATCACGTTGATCTCGTTTTGGGCCGACGCGGGAGCATTTACCCGGACCGTGGGTGCTGCGCCGACGCCCGATGTCACCCTGCCCGCTCGAGCTGTTTCAACACCCACAATTTCGTCCGTCCCAATTTTCATGCGAAGCGGTCCAGCCTCGATTTCGGCATTGCGTCCTTCGATGCGACGTAAAATAACCGGTTTGGAAAACCCGCGTACGCGAATCCTGGTGCCGGTTTGCAGTGAATTCGTATCCACAGCAACTGTGATCGATGACGTAGCACCAAGATCCGCCTGCGAATCGGAGATAGTTTGCACCACGGCTGCGTTCAATTCCTCGCGGGCTTCGCTTCGTACTTCGCCAAGTTTGCGGCGCGCCGTTTTCTCGACCTGCGCGCGCAGTTCGCGTTCCTTGATTGCCTCGACTACATGCCCAACATTCTCCTCGAAGCGTTTTTGCATTTCAGCGAACTGCATCTCCAGCTCGCGGATGCGTTTTTGCTGGCGTGAAGCCCAATCGGTGCGGAGTTTTGTTCGTTCGGCTTCCAGTTCGTGGCGCTCGGCAGTCATCTGTTCGCGCATCCGGTCGAGTTCTTCGCGGCTACGGTGTAGATAAGCGATCAAATCGGCGGCTTCCCGCGATTCTGGCGAAAGCAGCACACGCGCACGATCAATAATTTGTTTCGCTAAACCCAGCCGCTGAGCAATCGCGATTCCGCTGGAGCCGCCCGGAACTCCGACGATCAATCTGTACGTCGGGCGCAGGTTGACGTCGTCAAATTCGACCGCGCCGTTGACCACACCCGGAGCTGTTGCCGCATATGATTTCAAGCGGTCGTGGTGCGTGGTGGCCAACACAAGACATTCTTTTGCGCGAAAGTCGTCCAGCAACGCGACGGCAAGTGCTGCACCTTCCTCAGGCGCTGTACCGGTTCCCATTTCGTCCAGCAAAACCAGCGACTGCGGTGTGGCAGTTTCCAGAATCGATTTGAGGTTGAGCATGTGCGCGGAAAAAGTGGAAAGGTCGGCAGCGATGGATTGTTCGTCGCCAATATCGACAAGCACGCGATCAAACAACGGCAAAACCGCACGCTGCGCAGCCACGGGTATGGCGCATTGTGCGGCAAGCGCCGCGAGTCCAGTCGTTTTCAGGGCAACCGTTTTTCCGCCTGTGTTCGGGCCGCTGATCACCAGCAGGCGTTCTTCGCGATTCAGCGACAACGTCATGGGTACGACGGCACGTTGTTCGCGTTTCAGCTTGTCTTCAAGCACCGGATGCCTCGCGGATTCGAGTCGCAAACTCCCGTCGGCCGAAAATTCCGGAAGTGCCGCGTCAAATTCGCGTGCGAAGCGGCCGCGCGCAAAAACGCCATCAAGCAGCTGGATCGTGTCGGCCGCGGAAAGCAGACCAGGCAGTTCACTCTGCAGCCGGGCGGTCAGCTCACGCAAGATGCGCAGAATTTCCGCCGACTCATCTTCCGCAAGCTGCACCAGCTGATTATTGGCTTCGACGGTTTCGAACGGCTCGAGAAACACCGTCTGCCCGGTGGAACTTGCCCCGTGCACCACGCCGGGCACGCTCCTGCGATTTTCCGCACGCACAGGAATCACAAACCGGTCGTTGCGCAGCGTAACGTAGTCTTCTCCGGCCTCGGCGTTGCGCGAACGTAAGACCTGTTTCAGCGCGCGCTGGATACCGTCGCGCGTCTGCACGATGCTTGCGCGAATCCGCCGCAGAGACGGAGAAGCGTCGTCGCTGATCTCGCTATTCGGCAGCACGCAGCGTCGAATCGCCGCTAACAAATCGCGAAAATCCGCTACGTTACCGGCTTTCTCCGCCAGCAGTGAAAACTGCGCCGCTTCCTCGCGAAACTGCACCCGCAGCCACGAAGCCGTCTCCAACAGCGAAGCCGCTTCCAAAAATTCCGCTGGTTCCAGCGCTGCTCCTGGCCCTTCGACTTTCGCCAGCCACAAGACGGGGTCAGTAAGCGCGCCGAACCCCAAATCACGTCCCGAACGCAGCCACTCGCGTGCTTCGCGAATGAACGCAAGCTGTATTTGTAAGAAACCAGCGTCCCGCGAAAACTCAAGCGCGTCAATCGCGCGTCTGCCAAGCACACACGTAGTACGCTGCCGCAGCAGTTCGCGCAGCTTGTCAAATTCCAAAATATCTTGAGCGCTTCGACTCATGCCAGTTTGTTCTGCAAAAACAATGCTGCTTCAACGGGAGTGATCGCGGTGTGCACCAGTTTGCCGTTTGCCTCGCCCCAAGAGCCGGGATGCCCCACTTCCACTTCACGCACACGATCAAGGATTGGCGACCAAAATTCGCCGAGCACTACGATCGGCTTTCCGGTGATCACCGATTTGTTGAGCATCTCCCAAACGACGGCCAGCTCAACCAGCGTGCCCGTCCCGCCTTTGCATGTGACAAATCCGTGTGCCAAACGTACCAACTCGAACAAGCGCTCCTGCCATGTCTTCACACGAATTTCCGTATCCACCCAGGCGTTCGCCTTCGGCTTGAAGAATTCCGCTGTTACTCCGTACGTCTTGCCGCCGGCTTCCTTCGCACCGCGTGACGCTGCTTCCATTACCCCGCCGTAGCCGCCACTGCACACCGCAAACCCCGCTTCCGCCAATGCCCGGCCGAGAAGGCGCGCTTCCTCATAGTCGGCGTGATCTTCGCGCGGACGCGAACTGCCAAAAACGGTGATAATGCGTTCCTCTGGCATTCCTTACGACTTCATTGCGATTTCTTGCAACACGCCGGACCCTGCGCGTCAAACTCCTCGATCATGGCAATGCTCAGCGCATCCAGCGCGTCCGTCGCTTCGTGTCCCTTTGAGCCCATGTTGTTGCTCATGAAAGAAAAAACAACGCGCCGCCCGCTCGGCAGATCGGCGTACCCCGAGCGCGTTCGCACATGCTCGACCGAACCCGTCTTGGCATGTAACCGGCCCGCCGCGATGCTGTTCTTCATGCGGTCTTCCAACGTTCCATCAATTCCGGCCACAGGCAACGACGCAAAATAGTCGCCGAACCAAGGCTGCTTCTGTGCATACAAAAGCAATGCGACTATCGAGCGCGGCGTCACCAGATCGTGTCGCGACAATCCAGAGCCATCGGCCTGCACCACGTCGCCGGGCGGAATTCCCGCCACCGCGTAAAAATCCGCCGGAAAATTCGCCAGCTCATCCGGCGTAATCCACATGCCCTTCTGCCGGGCCGCCGTGCGAAGCAACATCTCCGTATGCAAATTCTGGCTGATCTTGTTCACCAGCCGCACCGATTCGCCGAGCGGAACGGAGAGATGCTCCGCCAGGACCACCCGCTCATCGGGCGGCGTCGCTGGCGGATTCGAGAGTTCGCGCGCAACTCCATCCACCTTGATGCCGCGCTCTTCCAACAAACGCTTGAGCATCGTAGCCGCGTGGAGTGCTGGCTCCTGAATCGCCAGTATCAGCTTGCGCGGGTTACTCTTCGCTGGCAGCGTCCCCAACACCGTCACCAGATTCGCGCCCGGCTCCCGTTTCAAGGTCAGGTCAGGCTTTACACCCGCAGCTGATGTCACGACCTGGTTATCCACCACAAATTCTGGCGTTGGGGGGCTCACCATGGCATCGACGTGATCGCCCGCTTTTTCGCCCGGCGTCAGTGTCAGCTGCACCGTGTTGTCGTCTACCACGATTGCGGAGATCGCCGCGCCGTACTCCCACACCATGTCATCAATTTCCCATCCGTTGGGGTAACGGTCGCGAGGAAAATAGCTGTCGTCGCCCACGATGTCGCCGTCGATCTTTTTGATTCCTTTCGCGACGAGCGCATCGACCAGTTCGGCCAGCGCGCGTTCCGGCGGTCCGTCGAATTCTTCTTTCTGGGCGTAAGGGAATTTACGGTTGGAAAGGTTAGGATCGCCCCGGCCGACCAGAAACAGCGGGCTATCCACTTTGCCGTCTTTCGATGGCGACGCAAGCGATTCAACCGTCGTGCGAAAGCGAAAGTCGGGTCCAAGCTTCGCCAGAGCCAGTGCCGTGGTGAACAGCTTCATGTTGGAAGCTGGAACGAAATACCGGTCGGCATTTTGTTCGAAGAGCACTTCGCCCGTTTTCGCGTCCGCCACCAACAAACCCCAGTCTCCCTTGGAGGGCTGCCCGCTGCCCAAAACCAATTGCGCGCGTGCTGCAAAGAGCTCCGACGGCAACACCGCATGCCCATCGGATCCCTTCTTTTCGGGATTGGCCGCGGCTGGAGACAACGTGGACTGCTGCCCATAAGCCCGCGCAGTAAACATTGCGAAAAAAAGCGCCACGCTCATGCAGATCCCGCATTTTTTGCGCGCGATCATGTACTTGCCCTTCCTCGCTGGCAAATTCACACTTCGCCAAGTATAGTCCATATGAAGCGGAACACTTCCTCGTGGGCACCGTAGCCGACTCCCGCCCGAGCCTGGAATCCGGAGTTTCGCCGCCCGCACTTGAAGGCCAATCAGCCCTTCAGCAGCGGATCCAAAAGGAGAAACGAGATGAAAAAGCATTTGGCCCTGACCCTGGCTGTGGCCCTGCTGGCTTTGCCGCTCAGCGCGGACGATAAGTCCGACAAAAAAGAAAACAAGCGGCTCGAGAACTGCGGCTTGGTCGTCAAGGAAATCATGGACATCCCGGACGACATTCCGCAGGACCTGATCGACAAGGCGGAATGCATCATCGTTTATCCGTCCGTCGTGAAGGGCGCCTTCATCATTGGCGGCAGCTATGGCCGCGGTGCGATGATCTGCCGCACGGGCGAGCACTTCACCGGCCCCTGGGGCGCGCCGACCATGATGGCTCTGGAAGGCGCGAGCATCGGTTTTCAACTCGGTGGGCAAGCCACGGACTTTGTTCTGCTGGTCATGAATCCTCGCGGCGCGCGCGCAATTCTTCATAGCAAAGTGAAACTCGGCGCGGACGCATCGGCTGCGGCCGGCCCCAAGGGACGGAACGCGGAAGCTGCAACCGACGTCACGCTGCGCGCGGAAGTGCTGACTTACTCTCGCGCACGCGGGTTGTTTGCCGGAATCTCGTTAGCTGGTTCCACAGTGCGGCCCGACAACAGCGCCAACGAAGCGCTGTATGGAAAGAAAGTCGAAGCCGAAGACATCATTTTTAAGGGCGCCGTTCCAGTACCGGCTTCGGCACAAAAGCTCGTCGCTTACCTGAACAAGAAGACTCCCAAGAACTTGTCCGATCCGGAGTCGTTGAAGTAGCACTCCTTACTTGCGGAATTTCCCGGCGTCTTCCTCTGAACAGGGGGAAGGCGCCTTTTCTGTTGGAATTGAAATATAACCAAACTTGACCTAGAGTCATCTATGAGCATAGGTCATGGCGCCTTCTAGCTCTATCTCGCTTTCTTCACCGAAACAGTTGCCAGCTCCTGCTTCGGCTTCCCGCCGCGAACGCCGTAGCGCTGAACTCCGCGAACGCCTCTTCCGCTCTGCGCTGGAGCTGTTCGCAAGCAAGGGCTACGCCGAAACCACCGTTGAGGACATCACCGAAGCCGCTGACGTCGGCAAAGGCACCTTTTTCAACTATTTTCCCAGCAAAGAACACATCTTGATGGCCTTTGGCGAAATGCAGCTGGCGCGTCTGGAATCCGTCATCCGCGAGGCCGAGCAATCAGGCCGGCCCATGCGCGAAGTGATGCGAACACTGGTCATGCGCATGACAGAAGAACCGGTTCGTAATCCGGCGATCGTTCGTGCCCTGCTGCAAGCGAATCTCTCGTCAGTTCCTGTGCGGGGCGAGATGCTGCGCATTCATGACCGCAACCGTGCTTTGCTCGGACGTTTGATTCGCCATGGCCAGGAACGCGGCGAAATCCGGGCGGATCTTCCTGCCGAAGAAATTGCACAAGTGTGGCGGCAAACCATATTCGGAACGCTGATGTTCTGGTCGCTGGTAGGCGATGCATCGCTCGTTGCGCGGATTGAAACGGCTGTGGGGCTGTTGTGGGAAGGTATCGGCAAACAGTCTCAGCCAGTCTCCGCAAAGAAGGCAGGTACGGTGAAAAGGACATGAAGGCCAAACGCATCTTGATTGTGGCCGTAGTTGTCGGTGCAATCGTCGCCCTGGGCGTGCTCTATGGCGGCTGGTTCCACAAAGAGACCGGGCTGCAAGGTTCCGGCACCGTGGAAGCTCGTAACATCCGCGTCGGCTCCAAAGTCGGCGGCCGCATCGACAAAGTCCTCGTCCGTGAAGGCGACCACGTGGAAGCGGGCCAATTGCTAATCACCTTCGACGACAAAGAATTGCTGGCGTCGTTGCAACAGTCGCGCGCCAGTGCGGAGAAAGCCAAGCGCGGCTACCGTCCGGAAGAGATTGCCCAGGCTCGCGCCGCCGCCCAGCAAGCACAAGCTGACTACGACATGCGTAAGAACGGGTACCGCAAGGAAGACATCGCCGCCGCGCAAGCCGATTTCGACCGCGCCGCCGCCGATGAAACCCGAACAAGATTGGACTTTCAGCGTTATGACGCGCTGGCACAGAAAGATCTCGTCTCAAAACAGCAGCGCGACACCGCCGAAGCGAATTGGAAAGTCGCGGTCGCGCAGCGCGAAAACGCGCAGCACAAGCTGGACGAGTTCAAGCGTGGCTATCGTCCCGAAGAAATCGCCAGCGCCGCAGCTCACTACGAGCAGGCTAAAGCCACACTCCAAATGATGCAGCGCGGCAACCGCCGCGAAGACGTGGAAGCAGCACAAGCCCTTCTCGCCTTAGATGAGGCTCGCTTCCGCGAGCGCCAGGTCGTCGCCCCAAGCGCAGCTACCGTCGAGGTCCTCGACGTTCGCCCCGGCGACTTGATTGGACCAAATACGCCGGTCGCCACTCTGCTCGAAAGCGATCAGATTTACGTACGCATTTACATTCCGGAAACCGAAATTAACCGTATAAGAGTTGGCGACAAGGCGGATGTCGTCGTGGACTCGGCCGGCCGACAGACTTTTGGCGGCATCGTCGAACAAATCAACCAGCAAGCCGAATTCCTCCCGCGCAACGTACAAACCCGCGAAGAACGCGTGCACCAGGTGTTCGGCGTTAAAGTGCGCATCAACGATTCCACGCGCCACGTCCTGCCCGGCATGGCCGCCGACGTGAAACTCAAAAGCGGAACCTAAACGAGTGACGGACCAAATCGCAAACACGAACGGCGGCGCACAGGGGAATGATCCTGCGATCTCGGCCCGCGGTCTCGTGCGCACGTTCGGAAAATTCACTGCTGTGAAGGACGTCAGTTTTGAAGTGGCCAAGGGCGAACTTTTTGGTTTCCTAGGCCCGAATGGCAGCGGGAAAACCACTGTCATCAAAATGTTGACCGGCCTCCTGCCACTGAGCGGAGGCGACGCCACTGTCGAGGGCCTCAATGTACGCACCGACTCCGAGCGAGTGCGCGAACGCATCGGCTACATGTCGCAAAATTTCAGCCTGTATCCCGACCTCACGGTCACCGAAAATCTCACTTTTTACGGACGTATCTACAGCCTCAGCGCGCAGCGCCTGAAAAACCGCATGCAGGAAGTGATCGAGCTGAACGGCCTCGGCCCCTACCTGAACCGGCTGGCGTCGCAACTCTCCGGCGGATGGAAACAGCGCCTCGCTCTAGGTTGCGCCATGCTGCACGAACCCAAATTGCTCTTTCTCGACGAACCGACTGCTGGAATCGATCCCGTCGCGCGTCGTCAGCTCTGGGACCTTCTCTTTGAGCTTTCCGGCCACGGCATCACCTTCTTTGTCACCACGCACTACATGGACGAAGCCGAGCGCTGCAGCCACGTCGCCTACATCTACTACGGCAAGCTCATCGCCGACGGCACGCCGAACACACTGCGCGAACTTCCCGACGTTCAGCCGCCTGGCACCATTCGCGTCGAAATCACTACGCCCGAAGTCACTCGCGCACTCGCCCGCGCCCGCCAAATCACAGGAGTACGCAGCGCCACCATCTTCGGCCAGTCCATTCATGCGTTGATCGACGATCATCTCGACCTTGACGCCCTTCGCGAACAGATCTCCCGCAACGGTACCGCCGTAGGCGAAATCCGTCCGCTGGCTCCCAGCCTAGAAGACGTTTTCGTCGAGCTGACCTACAAGAATCAGGCCAACGGCAACAATCCCGAAGTCGCGCCAGAAGCCCCGGAGGCCAAACGTGCGTGACATCTTTCGCGGATTTGGCGCCGTTTTTTACAAGGAAACTCTTCACGTTCGGCGCGACTTCGGCACGCTCTTTTTCTCGCTGATTATTCCTCTGTTCCAGATGCTTCTGCTCGGCTACGGCATCGACACCAACATTCGCCAGATCAACACCGTAGTGTTCAATGCCGACGGCCGCCGCGAAAGCCGTGAACTCCTCGATCGCCTGAAAAACTCCGACACCTTCCACGTTGTCCGCTACGTGCAAAGCGACGCCGAGATGAACGACATGATCGTCGGCGGCAAAGCGCGCGTCGGCATCAAAATTCCGGTGGACTATTCCGACAAGCTGCTCCATCAGATGGGTGCTCAAGTCCTCGTGCTCATTGACGGCTCCGACTCCTCCGTCGCCGGTCAAGCCATCAACGTCACCACCTCCATCGGCCTCGACGAGTCTCTCCGCCGCGTGGTCAACAATGCTCCCTTCGCTGTCGAGATGCGCCCCAAGCTGCTCTTCAATCCCGATTCGCGCTCGCCCAACTTCTTTCTTCCCGGTTTGACGGCGATTCTGCTCCTCAACGTGACCACGTTCCTCACCGCATTCTCCATCGTCCGTGAAAAAGAACGTGGCACGCTCGAGCAACTTTTCGTCACTCCCGTAAGACCGATGGGCCTGCTCCTTGGCAAGCTACTCCCCTATCTCTGCATCGGCTTCTTCGAATTGCTCCTCATTCTCACCTTCATGCGTTTTGCCTTTCACGTACCGATTCACGGCAGCGTCTTCTTGCTGGCATTTCTATCGCTTCCCTATATCTTTGTGTCCCTGTCGCTGGGCATCCTGATCTCCAGCAAAGCCAACACGCAATCCGAAGCCATGCAGCTCGCCTTTCTCACAATCCTTCCCAGCATCTTCTTCTCCGGCTACATCTTCCCGCGCGAAACCATGCCGAAGTTTTTTTACGTCATCAGTTATTTCGTCCCCGCCAGCTATTTCATCAACATCACCCGCGGTGTGATCCTGCGCGGCGCCGGCATTCATCAGCTCTGGCTTGACGGTCTCGCACTCTTCATAATCGGTTCGTTTCTGCTAATCATTGCCGCGCGCCGCTTTCACAACAAAGTCATCATGGCCTAAGCTGCTTCCTTTACGAAGCATTCGCGACTCGCATTTTGTTTTCGTTCAAGCCCGTCGTATTCTGCCCAACTACGGTTGTCGTCTCAGGGGAATCATTTGAACTGTCCAATTTGTGAAAAGCGTAAAGCTGCTCGCTATTGCCCCGCGAAGGGCGAAAAAATCTGCGCCGTTTGCTGCGGCACGGAACGCGAAGCCACCATAAGCTGCCCGCCTGAATGCGCTTACCTTGTCGCGGCGCACCGCTACGAAGACGAACACAAGCGCACGCTGCCGCCCGACACGCCCTTTCTCGAGGAACGCATCCCGCAGGAAATTCTCCACACCCATCAGCAATTGATGGCTGCGTTAGCGTTCCAAACCGCAAAGTTCGCCGCCAATGAACCGTCCACCGCAGATCTCGACGCTATCGCAGCCCTGGCCGCGCTCGCATCAACCTACAAAACTCTGCAAAGCGGCTTACTCTACGAAAAAGTCCCCGAAATCCCTGTGCAGCGCGATCTTTATCTGGCGCTCTCGCAGTTTCTGAATGAAGGCAAACAGAAAGCCGCCGAAAGTGGTCAATCCGCCGCCCTAAAAGACGCCGCGATTTTCCAGGTGATTGTTTTTCTCTATCGGATGGGTCTGCTTCGTTCGAACGGTCGCCCACGCTCGCGCCGCTTCATCGAATTTCTACGCGGGCAATTCCCGCAAGCCGACGAACTGAAGCGCGAAGAGCCGCGCATCATCGTCCCCTGAATCACGAGCACGAATAGCCTCGCGAAGCTATCCCGCCAGTGCCAATGTAAGCTGAGCTTGCTGCCTAACGGGCTGCTGCATCTCCTGCCAGGGCCGCGCCGTCATCCCCAGCCGCGTCTTAACTCGTGCCACGCGTTCCGCAACCTTCAACCGGTAAGCCTCCGGTGCATACGCGTTCCGCACATACCAGTCCTCATACTGCCGCACCAGCCGCGGAAATTTGTCGCGCAAAAACGGCAAAAACATCTTTGCCGACGACGGCATCAGGAACAACACTCCCGAAACAAACCACTGCGCGCCAGCTTCCTTGGCCGCCTCTGCTACTGCCTCCAACTCACCCTCGCGATCAGTAATCCCCGGCAACAGCGGTGAAGCCATCGCGCCCACTTTGATGCCCGCTTCGCGAAGTCTCCGGATGGCCGCCAATCGCAAATCCGGGCGCGGCGCGCGCGGTTCCAGCACTCGCGCCAGCCGTGGCCGCAGCGTCGTCACCGTCATATCCACAAACAGCCGCGACTTCGCCGCAATCTGTTGCAGCAGATCAATATCCCGCGTGATCAAATTCGACTTCGTCGTAATCGAAACGCTTAGTCCTTCATAACGCGCCAACTCTTCCAGGCACGCGCGCGTCACGCCATACTCCCGCTCCGCCGGCTGATACGGATCGGTCGCTGTCCCAATACCAATGTGCTCCGGCGCGCCGCCTCGCCCCACCTCAAACTTGTATTTCGTCGCGATATCCCGCGCCAGCAAAACCGCAGCGTCCTTCTTCACATAAATTTTTTTCTCGAACGCTGCGGGCTCCATCTCCATAAACTCATGCGTATACCGCGCGTAGCAGTATTTGCACGCAAACTCACATCCCCTGTAAGGATTGATCGTCCAGTCAAACGGTACGCGGTTCGAATCGCACCGGTTCAACAACGACTTCACCGGCAAAAAGAAATACTCCGGCCGTTCTTCGGACTTGCGCCGTGTTGGCGCAATCGGAGAAATTGAAGCGAGGCGGGCAATGCCGACCAGTGGCGCCGCTGCCTGCTCGTCGCAGGTGGACGCCTGTACCGCGTCAGCTGCAACAGCCTTCTGGAAATCCGCCAAGTCACGGCAAACCTCTCCGCTTTTGTCCGGCGTGGACGGAGGGCAATCCGCGCCACGCTCTTCCAGAACGCTGCTGCCCGGACCTGAGAGAGGGGCAAGCTCCTCGGTCCGTTGGTTCGGGCTATTTTCAGGGCTAGCAGGAAAGAGCAATGCGAGGGTTTCAGGGTTTGTACTTGCAAACCCTGAACTTACTGAGGTTGTTCGAGCGCGCCGCCGGGCCGCGAAGCCCGTCGCCGTAGGGGAAGGGTTGGAACGAAATACTGGGGACATAGCCCACCTCGAAACGAGTCGAGTATTTCGCCTTTTCTTCGCTGTGTCAAGAACTATTTCGCATTTTCTTCGCCCTATCGGTTTTCCCGTCTTGGACGCCGGCTCGTCCGCCTACCCATCCTTGCCTTGGCTTCCTCCATTTGGTCTAATCCTCGGGCACCTTATCTAGCGCATTTGTCGAGGGACCGCAGCTCCTCATGCCTGCCCAGCACCGTCGCATTGCTTTTACTTTGGCCTTGACCGCCGCCATCGGCCTTCCCGTCTATTCGCAGGCACCTGCCAAGCCCGCTCCCACCCCCAAGCCGCCATCGTCACAGCAGAAAACTCCTCCATCTCCGCCGGCCCCTCAATCCAAGCATTACCCCATCCTCCTCATCGCCTCGGGCACCGAGCCGTTCTGGAGCCTCCGCATCGGAATGAAGGGCGCTGAACGTCTCGAACGCGTCGGCTACCCTCCCATTCCTCTCGAGCCAGGCGAAATCGAACAGGAAGGCACGGCCGAAGCATGGCTTTACCACGGCAAAGACTCGGCTACCACGGTCGACGTCACCGTCCGCGTTTCCCGCGAAGCTTGCTCCGACAACATGTCGGACACCAAGTACTCGTTCCGCGTCCTCGTCACACATCCGCAAATCGGCGAGCTCAAAGGCTGCGCCAAGATCGCTGCCGACCAGTTCCCCGAGTTCAAACAGAAAAATCTCGACGACGACGATCCCGAAAAGAAGAAAGTCACTCCACCGCCCATCACCAATTTCAAACCGCCTACTGCCGTCGCGTATCTCGACCCCGCCGGCAAAGTCATGCTCGCCCGTGGCGAAGCCGCCAAACTCGTCGCCTCCAAAGGCTCGCAGCTTTCCCTCTCCCACGACGGCAAACGTCTCCTCTACACGCGCGACGATTCCTCCAGCGACCACACAATCGTGCTCTACGACGCCACCACAGCAAAGTCGACCGATTTCATCCGCAGCGCGCAGTTCGCTTTCTGGTCGCCTGACGACTCGCAGATCGCCTTCCTGAAGTCTTCCGGCAACACGCTGCAGGTTTGGACGGCACCGACTAACTCACCGGACAAAGCCGCCCAACTCACTTCCACTCCCGTACTAGCCCTGCAAGGCTGGCAGGATGTCCACACCGTCTTAGCTACGGACGCAACCAAACTCTACTTCCTCAAGACCGAAAGCCCACCGTCCTCCATGGATCTTCGCGAAATTTACGGTTCGGTCTTCCAGATCGCGTTCACGGACACACTCCGCGCCAGTCCCGCAAATTCCGACTTGCTCACTATCGCTGCGTCCGGCGGCTCTGTCAGCAACGTTTTCCTCTACGAACTCAAATCCAAGCGCCGCGTACCGCTTACCGCGCCGACTCTCAACGCCGCTGCTCCCGAATGGTCCCGCGACGGCCTCCAGATCTTTTTCACCACCCGCGATGCCGCAAAGAACTCTGCCATCTATCGCATTTTCTGGGACGGCTCCGGCCTCAAACGCATTCGCCCAGGCAGCAGCCTCGTCATCGGCCAATAGGCGTGGCACAATCTACTTTGTAGCCTGGAAAGTCTTCCATGATCGTCAAACCATTTCCTCGCACAGTATTTTTCGTCGCGTCGTCTTTCCTGTTCGCGTCCGGCTCGTTTTCGCTCGCGCAGGAACCCGCCGGCCAAACGACTCAATCCGCCCAACCGAAATCTCACCGCTTGCCGGTGCCACGAAAGTTCTCCTACACCTGCGACGGCGGCCTCACCGTCAACGTCACCCTTCGCGAGCAGAACGCGCGCGTCACCTTCAAGGACAAGTCCTATTCCATGAAGCAGGTCCGCTCCGGCTCCGGCGTCCGCTATTCCGACGGAATCATCGTCTGGTGGAACAAAGGCTACGAAGGCTTCCTGCAGGACGAAACCGACCAAAACCATTTCGTCAAACTCGCCGAAAACTGCAAGCAAACCTCCCCCGCACCGAAATCGCCGTAACTAAGCCAGTCCTTAAGTACAGGTGCCCCTTAAGCCGCCACCTACGCCATACCTCCGCCAACTCCGCGTCTCAGCCGCCTATACTCCAAAAATGGCGTCCCCTACTCCTCCAGTCCCGAACCCGGTAAACATCCTCGTCCTCGACGAAGAAGGCCCCTCCGCCACCGCCCTGCGCCAGGTACTCGACTCCGAAGGCTGGCGCGTCCGTACCACGGCCGACATTAGGCAGCTCCTCGCCGAACTCCGCGTCGGTGTCTGGTCCCTGGTGATCGCCAATGTCGATCTGCTCGGACTCGACTCTCCAGGTTTTTTGATGCTTCGCGAAATTGGCACCGTCTCCGTCGAAGACGGTGGCCGCCTCCGCTGTCTCTTCCTCGTGCCCGAAATGACCGGGAGCCAGTTCGTCCGTCAGTTGGAACAGGCGAAGCTTCCTTACGTCGTCCGCCCCTATCACCTGCACGATTTTCTCGAAAAAGTCAGTGACCTCCTCGTCGAGGTCAAAGCGATCGACGCGCCTCTACGCCAGGTCCGCTACGAATTCGGCGGCCTCCGAAAAAAGAAGCGCCAAGCCGCCAAGACCAACTCCATGTTCGCTTCTCGTGATTCTTACTCCTACACCGAAGAAGAACTCGCCGAGTACGAACGCACGGAAGGCGAACTCAGCCGCAACAAACGCCGCAAAGACCTCGGCAATCTCGGGGACCCCAACCGCTAGCTTTTCGTAGCGGCAGGTCTTTAACGACTTTTTTCTGTCCACTTCCGAGGGGCAGGCCCTTTTTTTTCTTCTTCTTTCGCTCTTCTCTAACCGCGTAAGCACGGCCGTGGCGCGTTCGTGTAGCACAGCCTTCAGGCAGAGCTGCACGATGTAAAACCCTCCACCGGCTTCTCCGAATCACCGAATCTCCAAGCTCAGAAATTCCGTGCAAGATTTCTCCCCGCCTCCGTTCTACCCATGCAGTGGCTCGCCTCGCGCCAGCCATGCACAGGAGGCATCATGGATCGCAACTTGTACGGCTCTCTGCTCGCCGCTTTCCTCGGCCTTTCTTCACTCGGCACACTCGGTTTCATCTTTAACGCCAACTCCACCACCCCTCCACCCGGCAAACCCGCCGGCGACTGGCGTCTTCTCGACCCCGTCACCTACGAAAACCTCACCGTCTTCCCCGTCGTCGCCTCCAACGACCGCGACACCTCCGCCTTCCTCACCCTCGATGAAGGTCTAGCCTCCGGCGAAGTCGTCGTCCGCGAACAAGGTTCCGAAGGCATGGCCCGCAACCGCGATGGCCGCGACGGCATCATCCGCCCCACATACTCAACCGGCGCATCTGTCAACCAACTCGTTCTCATCAACCGCAGCAAGCGCCCGCTACTTCTCCTCGCCGGTGAACTCGTCAGCGGCGGCAAGCAGGACCGCATCATCGGCAAAGACCGCCTCGTCCCCGTGGGCGCCGATCCCCTCCCCCTCGACGTCTTCTGCGTCGAGCACGGCCGCTGGTCCGCAGGTGCCAACTTCACCAACGCCAACACCATCGTTCATAACAGCGTCCGCGAACAAGCCGCCTTCGAGAATGATCAGAGTAAAGTCTGGAGCGCCGTCCGAAGTGGCACCACGCAAAGCGTCGCAGTCTCGTCTGCTGCCGCTGGCGCTGATTCAGCCGTCCCGCCGGCCCGCCTCGCCGCCCCGCAAATTTCCCGGACGATCACCAACGACGCGCCAACGGAGTCCTATCAGAAAATCTACGAGTCCCGCTCCGTCCGCAACTCCGCCGATAACTACGTCGAAGAAATCCAACGCCGCTTCGCCCGCGCCACTTCCGGTCTCAAGGGCGAACGCGTCGTCGGCGTGATCGTGGCCTACGGCAGCGAAGTCGCCTGGAGCGACATCTTCGCCTCCAACGATCTCTTTCATCTGTATTGGAACAAGCTGCTGCGCAGCTATGTGGTCGAAGCTCTTGCGCGCCCCGGCTATCGCGAAGTCGCCTCGCGCGACGACGCTTCCGAATTTCTGCGTAATCCCAGTGGTCAGATTCAGGAAAATACCGAACCCGGCGTCTACCGCTGGCGCCAAATCAACCAGGGCCGCCTCTCGCTTATCGAACTCGACGCCCTCGACCCCAAGGTGCTCACCCTGCATCGCCTGCTAATCCACCGCACAAACTAGAGCCTTATGAACATCAAATGGAAATGGCCCATCCCAGCCGTCTTTGTGGCGCTTTTTCTTGTGTTATTCGTCCAGCGCCTACCGCCGCTTTTCGGTCAGCAGGTGATCCCACCCCTCCCGCCGAGATTTGTACGCAGCAGGATCGTGCCGTTTCCCAACGAGTCTGGATTGATCGCGCGATTTGTCGTCCAAACTGGTTTAGGTCGCAACGACGACTTGACCATAACGATAGAAGGCCGCGGCGGCGTCATCACAAAGTGGAGTGGCGGCCTAAGCCAGCTTTGCGACGCTGATGTTGTTCTCGTCGGCGGCCAGCCATGGATTCTGATTGCCACCGTCGGTACCGATCGGGGGTCGCTTATCCTGCTTCGCTTTGATGGGCGAAACCTGGAAGAGGGCGGGTGGAACTGGCAGGGAACTTCCTTTAGCCATGAGCAGCTAGAGACTGGCGAGTTGCGTCTCTATATTGGCCCGATGGACGAATCCGAAGGTCTACCCCAGGTGTTCACTTTCGCGGGTGACAAGTTTGCCTCGCCCGAGCGCCAAAAGGAGGACCTTCTCATTTTGCAATCGATGCTTCAGAAAATCGTCGCGAAAACCAAAAATCAGGTGGACGATGCCCCCCTGAATGACCGATTCGCCCCGATCGAAATGCTTCATGCATGTTCGCGCGTCTTCGCAGCCGACTCAATTCTCGGGAATTATAAGGAAGCTTCGGATATTTGCGCGTCAGCTCGGCGTAGAATTGCGGCTTGGTCGGATTGCGTCGCGGCCGACGTAGGTTGCAAGCCGGGCCGGGGCCGCATGTTGCTTGAACTATTCGATTCCAACCTTAAACGAATACACTCGGGGTTGTTACGCTGATTTCCATCGCTTGGGCCGTGAGATCTGTTTCCATCGTTTTCCACATTCCCATGCCGTGCGTGGAGGTCTTCCGCTGATGCGTCCCAGCTGCGGTGTTTCAGCGTCGCCAGTACAAACTTCCGCTGCAGCATCCCCGGAGGCGGCACCTGCAATTCCGGCGGATCCATCGCACCAGCTGAAGATTTAAATGTGGCGCCACGCTTCAGCGTGGCATCTGTCGCTTTTTCAGGGCCAAACCTACTTTGCCGCCAGCAGCTTCCGATACGGCTCCATATCGGCCCAAACGCGTTCAATCGTCGCCGCGTCCACCGTTTTCGTCACCGGTACATTCGGATCTTTCTCCGAATAGACTTCCAGCACGACGCTGCCGCACGCCGGCGAAATTGCATCGGGCAAGTACGAATAACGCCCTTGAAACGTGGTGTCCAACGTGCGCCCTCGTTCGTCGCGCAGCTCAAACTCGCTCCGGCCAGGATCGATCGGCGCCAGCTCTTTGCCGCCGCAAAGCACTCGCATGCTCTGAAATCCGTTCTTGAACTTTACTTTGAACAAGACTCCCAGTTTCGGCCGTACGCTCACCAACACCACCGGCTTGAAGTCCAGCGCATCCTCCAAAGCTTCAGCGGGCGGCTTGGCCTGCGACGGATCGCCGCCCGAGCGTTTCATCGCTTTCCGCGCTGCCGCCATGTCGTCGTCGTGACGCAAAAAATAGCTCAGCGGCGGCGTGATGAACGCCACCTGAAACTGTCCCACGTCGAAAAAATATGGCCTCGTGTCCATTCTGTCGTGCGACAGCAACCCCCGCAAATATTCGGCTGGGAAATAGTCCGTCGGCTCGACGGGCAAAAGGCTCGCCGCTGGCGGCGCTGTTCCGCCCATCGTTTTCTTTGCCTGCTCCAGCAGCGGCCTTGTCGGCTCAATAGGTACGATCGAAGCCATTTTCCCCAGCCCTGCCGTGGTAATCCCAATCACTTGGCCGCCCATTGTAAACAGCGGTCCCCCTGAATTTCCCGGGTTGATATTGATGTCGCTGGTGATCGCCACTTGGTCGACCTTGCTGATTACTCCGGTCGTCAGCACCTTTTCTCGGCCCAGCGGATTTCCGATCGTAAATACCTGCTGCCCCACCGAAATCCCTGCATTCGCGTCGGCGGAAATAAGCGGTGCCACCACCGACTCCGGGAACGCCGCAGGATTTACCCATAGAATCGCCACATCCTTGTCTCGATCTGCCGCGACCAGTTGCGCCGGAACTTTTCGCTTTTGGTCAAATTGCACGGCCAGATATTTCGAAGACTGCACTACGTGGTTATTCGTCACAATCAATCCGCTTGAGTCCACCAGAAAACCCGACCCGTCGTACGCTTCGCTCCGCACCGTCACAATCGAGTTCTTCAGCCGCCCGAACAAACTTGTCAGGTCCGTCCCTGAACCAACTGCCGGCTTCGCTGCAACGGCTTCCGCGTTCTCGCTCTTCGCGTTGTCGTTGGTTAGGTCAATCTCCTGCTCGGTTCCGCGAATGTCCGTTTCGATGCTCCAGGAGTATTTCTTGCCTCCCAGCTCCGCCGGATTCGCCGATGTAACTGTGTAATGTCCGGCCGCCACCTGCACCAGTGCCATCCCACTCAAGTCCGTCTTTGCTTCAACAATGGCTGGCCCGCCGGATTTCAATTTCAACACTACAAACGGCACTGGCTTCTGGTTGAGGTCTTTGTCAACCAATACCACGCGCAATTTCACGTGCACGCGAGGGACTTGCGCTTGTGCGGACACAAACCCGCCTAGCAATGCCAACGCAACCGCGATCTGTTTGTTCATGGGTAGCTTGTCGGCCTCTCTATCGCGGTCATCCTCTCACCCTCAACTGCCTTTGAGAAGTGCCGCACCGTGCCGCAAGTCCTTTTTGATTACCGTTCGTTAGGACAGGTTCGCTCTGGCTGGTCCCGCTGCCGCGCCAGCTATAGCTTCTTGATTTGGCTTCGATCCAAGGTTCCGTCGAGGAGTTCTGCCGCCGTCGCGCCCCAGGCGGGATGCCTCAGCTCCGGCGCAATCTCCGCCAGCGGAGCTAGTACAAACTTCCGCTGTAGCATCCGAGGATGCGGCACTTGCAATTCCGCCGTCTCAATCGTCTCCCCGCCGTACAGCAAAATATCAACGTCCAGCAGCCGCGGCCCCTTCGCGAACTCCTTCTTGCTCCCCATCGTTGCTTCTATGGACCGCAACCTTGTCAGTAACTCCACCGCCTCGACTTCCGTCTCCCCCTCCACCACACAATTCAAAAACCACGGCTGCTCCAGATAGCCCACCGGCTCCGTCTCGTAAAACGAAGAAACACGCTTCACCCGCACTCCCGTCTCGGGCAAAGCCGCAATCGCTGCGCGCAGGTTATTCTCGCGGTCTCCCAAGTTCGCTCCGAGCGATAAGTAAACTCTCGTCATCTCTTCTTCGATGCCTTCGGGCTGCGCTCCATTTGAAACGGCTACCCAAAACGTGCTTTTTGCTTGATTGTTAAATAATTAAGTAGTATAATTCTTACGTAGACAAATCCGTTCGCCGCCAGTCAGTTGCGAAAGCTGCTTAACTTCTTTCCCTTGATACTCTTGCGAATTTTGGCTTCGTAAGTCCTTTAGTTTCACACTCTTCACTTTTTCATAAGATTCTCGTTCTTTGTTTTCAATCACTTCGGAACAGCACCCCAGGGGGAGGTGGGAAAGCGAACATTCGACCAGCCGAAATCACATCTTCAGAACAACCGCGGCTGCCGCCTTGGCAACTCTCGCCCGAAATACTCATACGCCCTTTGTGTCGCCACACGCCCTCGCGGCGTCCGGTCAATCATCCCGATCTGCATCAAATACGGCTCGTACATCTCCTCAATCGCATCCTCTTCTTCCGAAAGCGCCGCCGCCAGCGTCCCCACTCCCACCGGGCCCCCGCTGTACTTATCGAGCAGCGCCAGCATCAGGTTGCGGTCCACTTCGTCCAAGCCGTTGTCGTCCACGCCCAGCATGGACAACGCTTCCTGCGCCACGCCCCGCGTAATCTTTCCGTCAGCGCGCACTTCCGCAAAATCCCGGGCGCGCCGCAGCAGCCTGTTCGCGATTCGTGGCGTCCCGCGGCACCGCCGCGCAATCTCTTCCGCGCCGCCTTCTTCCATCTCGATGTTCAGAATCTTCGCCGACCGCTTCAAAATAATCAGCAAATCTTCCGGCTCGTAAAAATCCAGACGATGCACGATTCCAAATCGCGAACGCAGCGGCGCCGTGATCAGTCCCGCGCGCGTCGTCGCTCCCACCAGCGTGAAATGGTTCAGGTGAAATGGATGGATTCGCGCACCCGGCCCCTGTCCAATCACCAGGTCCACGCGAAAATCTTCCATCGCCGGGTACAGCACTTCCTCTACCGCTGCTTGCAACCGGTGAATCTCATCCAGAAAAAATACTTCGCGGCCTTCCAGCGAAGTCAGAATTGCCGTCAAGTCGCCTTTGCGCTCCAGTAGCGGTCCGGCGCTAGTCTTGATCGGCACTTCCAGTTCATTTGCAATGATCTGCGCCAGCGTAGTTTTTCCCAGTCCCGGAGGGCCGTACAGCAAAACGTGATCGAGTGCTTCGCCGCGATTCCGCGCCGCTTCCAGCGCAATCGAAATATTTTCCTTTACCCGCTTCTGGCCAATGTATTCGCTGAGGGTCTTCGGCCGCACGCTCGCGTCGAGCCGCGCGTCCTCATCGTATGCGGCGCCCGACACAATTCGCTCCGGCCGTTCACGCATGCCGCGTTCTCCCTGCATCATCAACCGTTTTGCTGTACCATCCGCCATTGTTCGCTACAATCCCGACCGCGCGGTTTGTCCCATCGGAGCACTCAACGCTTGCAGCGCCGCCTTCAGCAACTTCTCAAAACTCGCCGTCCCTGCAGCGCGCTTCCCTTCGGCCACTGCGTTCTCCGCTTGCCGTCCGTCGTATCCAAGATTCGTCAGCGCCGAAACAACGTCCGCTTCCACTCCTGCCTTCGACGCGGGAGCTTTTTCTTCTGCGACGGTGACCGCCTCCAGCTTGTCTTTCAATTCGACCACCATCCGCTCGGCAGTCTTGCGCCCTACGCCGGGAATTTTCGTCAGCCGCATCACATCGCTGCCGCGTATCGCCGGCACCAATTCTTCCACTGTCATGCCAGAGAGAATTTTCAACGCCAGCGACGGCCCAACTCCCGAGGCTCCAAGCAGCAACTCAAAGAAATGCTTCTCGCGCGAAGAAAGAAATCCGTACAACGCCAACGCGTCCTCGCGCACATGCGTGTGAATCAGCAGCGTCACTTCGGTGTGCAGCTCGCCCAGTGCCGCGTAAGTCGAAAGCGGCACCGCCACCAGATACCCCACGCCGCCCACGTCCACCATCACCTGGTTCGGCCGTTTGTCCGCCAATCTTCCGCGCAATTGTCCAATCATGGATTCGTGTCGGGCAAAACTGATGCCTGCTTTACAACTCGCGCGGCAACGTCGAACAGTGTCGCGACGCGCCAGTATTGCCGCTTTTCTTTCGCCCGTCAACGTAGACGCGGGATAGGGGATAGGAGAGAGTAAAACCGGTCAGTTGCGTTGCCACATATCGTTCGCTGCAGAAACTCAACCTGCTTTGGCTGACTTCATTTGAGGATTGTAGGAGACGCGGGCACACACGGTTGTTCCGCGCTGCAATCCCGACTCGATGGAGAGTTCCCCGTTAACCAGTTTCATGCGTTCCCGCATGCTGGTGAGTCCCAGTCCCTGTTTCTGAAATGCCTTTTCCAGCTCAAAGCCGATCCCCGAGTCATACACCGTCAGCTCGATCTCCTTTGATCCATTCCTGAGTGAGACCTGGATGTGCCTTGAGCCGCTATGTTTGGCCGCATTCTGCACGGCTTCTTGCAAAACGCGGAACAGACATATGGAAATCCCCTCCGACGGCTCCTCCGGAATACCCTCGGATTGAAAATCAATCTCCACACCCTGCTGAGCGGAGAACTCTTTGCAAAACCCAGCCGCCGCAGCGGCAAGTCCGAGATATTCTAGCTTTGAAGAATGCAAGCGGTGGGATAAAGCCTGTACATCCGAGCCGAGGTCCTGGACTTCTTCGCTCGCTTGCCCGATTTCATGCCTAAGCTGACTCGGCGATTCGGGATGACCACGCCGAAAATCGTCCAGTCTCACCGCTAACAACGCAATTCGTTGACAGATGTCGTCGTGAAGCTCGCGAGCAATCCTCGTACGTTCCTCTTCGTGCGCTTGGATGAGTTTCTGATTCACTTTGGAAAGGTTTTCTTCGGACCGCTTAATGCGGGTGATGTCCTCGGCGAAGAGAAGAACTCCTCCCTGCGATCCGTTCGAGTTCCACCAAGGACGCATTTCCCAACGCACCCATATAGTGCCGCCTTCGCGATCCCAGCGATCTTCTTCGGCTCGTAATGTTTCTCCCTCCAAGGCACGGTGGTGTAGTTCTTTCCAGCGGTCGGGAATGTCCGGAAAAAGTTCGTAGTGCGAGCGCCCCAACAGTTGAGAATTGTCGATCGAGTAATCCGCGCAAAACCTGTCGCTGACTTGGAGATAGCGCATGTCACGGTCGAGCATCGCCACTCCAGCAGGTACGTTCTTGACGAAGTTTTTTAACAATTCCTCTCGCGTCCGCAGGTGCGCCGTCTGGCCCTCCAGAACGCGGTTCAAATCGTGTAAAGTCTCTTCTGCCCGCTTGCGCTCAGTTATGTCATGCAAGATACAGGCAGCGCGGTCAATCGTCCCATTCTCAGCTTCAATCGGAAAGTATGAGAGCAATAAGTCTCTCTCTCCAACCGTAGGATAAGAAAACTTCATCTCGTATCTGACCACCTCACCTCGGAAACACTCGTCCAGTTTTGGCTTGATGACATTCTCGAATACTTCCTTGCCTAATACATCAGGGACAAGACGCCCCACGACTTGCTCCCTGGTCATATTCCGCATCTTCAAATAGTGACGGTTCGCGAGGAGTAAGCGGTATTCTCGGTCTACGACCCCGATTATCTCCTCCACACCTTCCACCGCCTTTTCGTACTCTCGTAGCCGTTCCTCCGCCCGTTTTCGCTCAGTGATGTTGCGGGAGATACCAGAAAAGCCCACTATCTTGCCAGTCGCATCTTTAATTGGGGAAATACTCACAGATACGTCGATTCTTTCTCCATTTTTTCTAAGACGAACTGTTTCAAATTGATTAATACAACGACCCGCCTTCAGCGTTTCCAGAATCTTGACCTCCTCATCCGATCGCTCAGGTGGAACAAGAATCGTAACTGGCTTTCCCACCGCTTCAGTTTCGGTATATCCGAAGATGCGCTGCGCACCCGCGTTCCAACTCGCGATAACACCCTCCAGAGTTACCGACGCAATCGCGTCTTCAGACGATTCCACAATTGCGGCATGTCGGAACCGGGCTTCTTCCGACCTCTTTTTGTCGGTAATGTCCTCCACCATTGCGAGGATCAGCGGAGAGGGGCGGCCCTTCAACAAGGAAACACTCAGATTTCCCCAGACCAACGAACCGTCTCGCCGGAAATAACGCTTCTCTAGCTGGTAGTGATCTATTGAACCTGCTCGCAGTTGCTGAAAAAGTGCCCAGTCCTTTTCAGCATCTTCACGAGGAGAAAAATCCACACAATGCTTTCGACACAACTCCTCTTCACTGAACCCTAACATCGCGCAAAAAGCGGGATTCACGAAGAGAGGCTGCCCGTCCAAGTTTTCCACCGCAATTCCGATGAGACTCGCGTTGAAGACATCGCGAAAAAGCTGGGTGCCCGGCAGGAGGTTGTGTGCCGCGTCTTCCATGAGGAAGAAATGTATAGCATCGTTTTATGTTTAACGGCAACGCGACGAGAATGCGAAGACGCGGAAAGGCCAAAGCAGCGGAGAACCGGAGGCCTAAGCAGAGGCTATGTTAAATCTGGCTGCGGCTTTCCTAACTTGTTCAATTTCTCTCTAGCACTTCGTGCTTATCCTTGGCAACGTCAACGGCTACCCATACAACAGCTTCGGGTGTAATCTGCGGATCGATTATGGTTCTTCGGCCCCCTTCGTGAATGCTGAACACAGGAGACCTCCGGCTAGCCATGACGATTTATGCGCCCTTAAACGAGAACGCCTTCTCGTTCCCGAGGTGCTACGGCACGCAGTTCACCTCTGCGCGCTTCATGGAGACACTGGCCCGGCTAGGTATCACGCACCGACGCACGGCGTATCATCATCCGGAAGGCAACAGCTACATCGAACGGTTCCATCGTAGCTTGAAGGAAGAGGAAGTCTGGACGTCGGAATATCGCAGCCTCACTGAGGCGAGAGAAAATATCGGCCGGTATCTCACGGAGTACAATCACGACCGGCCGCACCTCGGAGTCGCAAATCGCACTCCACATGAAGCGTTCTTGAGTTTTGCAGCTCTAACTAAAAACGAGGCTCTGACTGTCTAAATTAGCCGGTAGCATTACAGGACAAGTTCGATCTGCCCGACCCTCTGCCGACTCCCGACCCCGGGGGTGGCGCGATGCGAGACACGCGCACGATTGTCACGAAACGCAAAGCGACACTAAGCAGCCGCTGAGTCCACAGCCAAGCGCTTAATCAGCACGGCTGTCAGGTCATCATTCTGCGGTGTCCCTTGCGAGAATTTCACGACGGAGTCATACAGCTCGCCGATGATCACCTCTGGTTGGCGGTCACAGAACGTCCGCAAAATTTCGATAATGCGTTTCGTTCCGAACTGTTCCCGCGCCCGGTTCTCCCATTCAAAGAAGCCATCGGTAATGAGGAGCACCATATCTCCGGGTTGCATGGTGAGCTTGGCGGGATTGGTGCTATCCATTTCGGGGAATATTCCCAAGGGTAAGGCCTGTGCGTGCATGCACCGGACAGATCGGTCACAGGCACTATAAATGAAAAGCGGACCGTGACCGGCGGAGAGCAACTCTACTTTGTCGCTGCCTTCTTCGAATACCGCCGCAACAAAAGTGGCAAAACGCTCCGGCGTTAGGTCTTCTGAGAAGGAACGGTTGATGTTCTGGAGTGTCGTTGCCAAGTCGTCGCGATCATTGAAACTGGCACGCGAGTACGCGCGGCACACAGATGCCAGCATCGCGGGGCCGATGCCATGCCCCGTTACGTCGGCCAGGAATACAACCCATCGGTCATTCGGTAATCTCTTCCAGTCGTAGAAATCTCCTCCAGTGTCATCCGCGGATTGGCTCCAGCCTGCCACTGCGAATCCCGGAATGTGGGGTCGGAGCTTGGGCAAAAGCGACTGTTGAATGGACCGTGCGATCTGCAATTCGTGTTCAACCTCCTTCAGCTGATGTTCGATTTCTGCTTCGCGCAGAGCAGCTTCCACGTGACTCCGGATCTCAACAGTTACTCCAGCAGCTAAAATCCCTGTTGTTAACAAAAGGAAGGCACAAAAAGGGACTGCGGTCTCAGTCACTGAGAACCCATTCAGCGGGTCGAATCGCCATCCTACAAAATAGGCAGCGGCCAAATATCCGGTTGCTGATGCAAGTCCAGAAACACAACAAAGCTTCGGGCGCAACCGCAAGACAGTTAAGAGGATTAGCGGAAAGTATGCTAGCACCCACGGTGTCGCTAACGGCCGATAATCTGCCTGCAGCCGGTTGCTGGCGAAACAAACTATTCCGAGCGCAGGAAAGAGTGATTCGAGCGTTAGACTGCCGTACCACAAGAAGTGAGGAACAACTTGGCCCGAGTGCAAGGCCCGGTTTACTACCCACAAAAGCCATAATTCGAAGGCGATTAGTATCGCTGCCGCAAGAATGCCGTAGCGGCTCATCGCGGAACCAAGCACAAAGATCCGCACAGCGACGAAAAGAGCAAAAAACAGCACAAACGAAATTAGGGCGAAAATACGCTTTTTTTCGCTCTTGAGCAGCGCCCCGCGGAACGCGGGAGATGTTTCACTGATTTCATTTATGGAAGTTGTTAGCGCTTGCTCAATAACAGGCTCGCCCATAGGCTCTCTCCTGTAGTTCGTGAGTAAAGCATAGACTGAGTTTACTTCTGGACGGCAGCACCGTAAACGCGTCGAGGATGCCTCAAAGGGCATAAAGTTCGATTAAGCGGTGGGCGAGAAGATGCATTAAACACCATTACGTTCAAGTCTCCCCAAGGACGGCAGGAGTTCGAGCTAGCCAGGCAATGAACAACTTGTAGCCCACCGACAAAACGATCGCGCCAACGAACAAGCCGATAAGGCCCATCGCTACGAATCCTCCAATCGCACCCAGAAATACGACTGCAATGGGAACTGCGACCCCTCGCCCCAACAGAAGTGGCTTTAGGGCGTTGTCTACCAGGGCGACGATGAGGCACCAAACCATAAAAATCACGGCTTTCGTTACGCTAGATGTCGCGAACACATAAATCACGGCGGGAATAAGGACGAGTGCCCCCACCTGTAGCAATGCGCCAACTAGAAACACGACGGCCCACAAGCCAGCGCCCGGCAATCCTGCTACAAGAAAACCAAGTGCCGCGAGAACGGATTGGATTAAAGCCACGCCCAGGATTCCTATCGTGACGCTGCGGATAGTGGAGCCGACGAGCTGCTCAAACTCCGGCCCTTTGTCGCCGAATATACGGTTGGCTAAGGAGTGCGCAGCACCGGCAGCACCCCGTGAGTTAGCGAGAAGGACTCCGGCAACTATGAGGGAGAGAACGAATTGCAGAACGGTGAGGCCTATTCCCGCAGAGGCCGAGAGCAGGCCAGGGACGATCGCCTTGATTTGAGGAGCGAAATTCCTTAGCGCGTCGGCAATGTTCGTTGAAGCCAGGCTCCATGCACTTTTCAAGGGAACGCCGACAAGAGGCCAGGTTTCCACGCCAGCGGGGGGCGGTGGGATTATTGGGGTTCCGTCCTTGAGGCGTACTGCGAGGGCCTGGATACCCCCAATCAGCGTTCCTGAGAGCAAGACCACAGGAACCATCAACAAAGCTAGTAGTAGAAGGGTGATAAGGACAGCAGCGAGAACGCCACGACCACCGAGTGCGAGCTGCAACTGTCGGTAGCGTGGGTAAATGGCGATCGCGACGATGATGCCCCATCCAATCAAGGGAATGAAGGGGCGCAAGATAAAGAAACAAGTGGCGGCCAACACAATGACCAGACCAATGTGGATGGACGCTTCAACGGCGCGATTCACATAGTCTTTGTGGTCCACGGTTTTTCCCGTCGCCAGCGGATGTGCTTTCTACGTCCCCATAAGAGAATTTCAGTTTGCTCTGCACTTCAAATCACGGCCAGCGCCCAATCGGGCTACGAAAGGGACTGGCGAAGAGTTCCTCATTTCGATTCTGCCCCGATTTGTCCGGAGACTTCCTCAATGTCTGGAGATAAACAAAAGCAGCCCCTATTCCAATCAACACCTGCCACCAATGTTGGTATCCCGTGCCGATGCATGCCCCAGCGATGGTGAGCAGCCCAGCAAGACCTCGTGCAACGTAGCGATGCCTTGTGAATCCTATTGCCTCAAAAATAGCGGCCAACACCCAAAAGGCGACCAAGCCAGCTATCACAAAAGAATGGCATTGAGCATGGTTTGGTACCGTTCAAGAGTTGCCGCTCTACCATAACCTCCAGGGCGTGGGGACACAGATTCGTGGGAATTACAGCGCTAAGTGAAATTGGTGGAATCTGCTAATAGTGACAGTGAGGAGTTCTTGCGCCGGGCGTCTTGTTTCTTATTGACGCGGCCAGAGGTCCTTCCATTGCTCCCTACGACGCAGCGCAACATGAAATAGCGGGGTGGAACGGCCCATAGTTTCCCACTATATTGATTTAGCCTCGCTTCGTTCGCTTCGCGCGGAACCAAGGTTTGGACGACGGGGATACCACTTTCGGGAAGCTGCTGAGAAGGATTAGCGGGGCTTCCTAGGATGTTGGCGACTTGAGCGGTAGCCAACTCGACCAGCAGACGTGGGTAAAAACTAAAACCATCTCGCTTCAGATCCGCAAGAACCTTCGCTCGGAGCGTTGATGTTTGTATTTCCGCGTAAGCGTTTCGACATAACTTCTTTAGCAAAGGAAATCGAGCCTATCAAAGTTGCTCTTCTTGGGCATCCACCCCGGCCAGCATTTTCCCGGCGGAAATGCTCGGAATTCCTTAGCAAAGATCGCGACACTTTAGCACGCGTGCGCCAATGCTGGCGCCTGCGTCAGCCAATTTGCAACTTATCTGCTGCTTGATTCCTTCTCATGCGCCAACGGAATCTGCGAAAACAATTGCAGATCGACCATCAGGCAGAGCTTCCGCTCCAATTGAAAAAACGTCGCTGCTTTCTTCCCCGGCAACACCTCAGTCACTACCGGCACATACTTCAACCGCAACGCTTGCGCCTCCTTGTCCACTTCCATCGAGCGCCGCACATAAATCAGCGCATCCTGATCCGTCATCGTTGACCACATCTCAGCGTACTGCTTCAACAACGCGTACTTCTCGTTGTGCACGTCATGCAAGTCGTCCGCGTAGTGTTTGTAGATTGGCCAGAACTTCTGCGCCTCCGCATCTGTCAGCGACATATTTTCTCCAATCACCCGCATTTTCATGGCCCTTATATCCTGTCGCAGCAATGCAATGTCTTGGTCCGTCACCGTCGGGCTAATGACCCTGTGCACGGTAACTTGCTGCCCCTGCACTGCCGCCTGCGTTTTCGGCCCCGCCGCAGCCATGCCTCCACTCAACGCCGTCGCGGCCACCGCCCCAGCAAGAAACGCTACCGCCAATCCCGCCGGTCCCGTCATTTTGCTGTTCATAATCCTTCTCCCTGGCCAGCACTCCACAGATCCGCGCTAGCCCCGCCCGATCTCTTGTAAAACATACTTCGTTGAGCTAGTCCACGGGTTAAATTACCAGTCCACTTCCAAAGCTTGGGGGAACCTTGTGAAACCTTCTCGTAATAATCTTTGGGCTTCGACGGCGTATCGGCGCGCTGCTCTCGACAATGTCACGTCGCGAGCGAGATACGACCCAGCAACCGACGTGACTTCGTCACGTCAACGTAGACGCGGGATAGGGGATAGGCTAGAGCGAAAGTATCCTTTTTTGAATGGTGGTAAAGGGGGCAGGGCGGCAGGGCTACTGAAGGGCTAGGTAAAGAGGACGGACAACTTCTTCGACACCCAAGTTCCAGTCAGCCGCGACTCTATCAGCCAAGCTAGGGCTGTAGTCAAAAACACTTTCCTTTGTGACGCCAGCCCACACTGGTAAAACGAATTCCTTACGTTCTATCAATTCGCGAGTGAAAACCGAATTGAATTCGACCTTAGTCCAATCTGTATTGGTTAAGAAGTTGGGCGACAGAACAAGAAATGCATTTCTTGCATTCCTTTAATCCTCGTTCAATCGATTCGCGGAGTCGGTCCCCAATCTTAAGCGAAAATTCGTCAAACCACACCGGACACATGCGCTTTGAAAGAGCGATGGGCTATGGGTCTGGCTATATCTCCTTTGTCGCGGAGTCGTGGCTAATAAACGCGATGGGCTTTTCAAACCTTGCTCTTTCTGCGACGTATTCGCCTTCACGAAATCGGAGAGAGTGGTTAGTGGATTGAAGTCGCTTTGCGGAGGGCGACCAGCCAAAACTGTCAGAAAGAATGGAAGCACCAAAGGCTCCAGCGACGGAACACCATTCGTTCCCAAGTGTTCCCAGCTCCTCAGTCCTTGGAAATTATGAAGTTTGAGAGCTTCCAGGGGTTTTGATAAGTCTCGATCTCGACCTGTTGCTTCTTCTTGTTCACTGTCAACCTGCAGGCGGGTAGCACGGTCCCGGTGCCTTTGCCGTCCGGCGTGAGCTCCACCTCGATGGCGCCCACGGTGTAGTCCCGTGAACGCGTTCCCTGATACAACTCCGCGAACGCCAGAGTCCTGTCCGTGACGAGACGCAACCGCCGTCCGTTCTCGGAAGGCAGTTCCATGATGTACTTGATGTCGTTGCCCACACCGCCACTAGCGAATCGAATGCGCCCTTTGGCTTTCATGTCCTCCAAGACCTTCACCATGCCGTCCTGGCCCGACTTCTTAAAGGCGCTGATCAGCGCATTGCGATCCTCTTCCGTCGAGTACTGCTCAATGTGAATGTTGACGTTGACGATCTTCCCCATCTGCGTGCTCGTGCCCATTCCGGTCGCCTGAATCGTCATGCGTTCCTGGGCGTTCGCGATTGTGCCGATGCTCGACCACAAGAGGAAAGAGCAAACAACAGAGGTACAACGGAGAAGTCTGTTCATCTCTCGCAAATTCGTTTTCCTTCTGGCGTTCTCACGCGCACATCGCCGGTCCGCCGGTATCCATAGTAATGAGACGGCCAATGCGCTAACTGATTGAGATTAGGAGACATTCACACTGCCGCGAACTGGCAATTGTGACAGGACCGGCGGTGACCTCCGTTAAACTACCGCAATGCAAAAGGAATAGCCTCGACGTTGGATCTCGTCGAAAAACGGCGAAACCGGAAAGTCCCGGTTCAGGTTGGAGACTCTCACCGCGTACCAGTGGTTGACTCAGCAGTTCATCCGGCGCGGCCTTATCTATCTCCGCTTCTCTGGAGCGACTCCAGCACCTGGTCTAGGGAGAAGGTGCCGACTTTCTGGCTCGGCGGAAATTCCTTGAATGTGGCCAGGAATTGCCCAATGTATTGCTGAGCGGGCACCAGGAGAAAAGTACGGTCGATCCGCCAATGCGCATAATCGATGCTGTCGTGGTCGGCCAACTCGACGTAGACGCGGGAGAGCGGCAGTTACCGATGGCGGACGCGGGCTTGTTCGCTCTTTCGTAGTGCGGTCAAGGGGCCTACACTAAGGGGCAATCGTGCTGGAGCAAAAAATCAATCAATTCTTTGACGACGGCGAGTCCACCGGTTTCGGCACTGGCTGGTGGAGCGGAATTTTGTCCGTCTTTTTTGGATTTCTGGCTTTTGGAGGAGTTCTTTGTCTGCATTTCCCTCAGTTCCTGACTTCTGCTGAATTTCGTCCGTTTTATTCGTTGCCCGCGATCCGCCTTCTAATCCAAGGCCTCATCGTGGCGGCAATTTTGTTCGGCGTTTTTTCTGCGATCTTGCGCAAGAGAAAGGTATTGGGGTTCGTGGGAATGCTGTTTGCCGGAGCGGCGACGGCTTGGGGCGGCTCGAGCGTAAAGGTAAATGGGAGCCAGCTGAATGGCATGACCATCGGCATGGATTGGTTTCTGGTTGACCTGTTGTTGATGGCGCTCATCTACGTACCAATCGAGAGACTCTGGCCACAATACCCGGAACAAGGAACGTTCCGGAAGGGTTGGCTGCAGGATGTGGTTTATTTCACGTCCACCCACCTGCCAATCCAGATTTTGTCTTTCCTGGTCTTGTTGCCCGCTACGCTGGCTACGAAATATCTGGGCGTTCCTGTCCTTCAGCACGCGATTGCCCGACTGCCTTGGCTTCTACAATTTTTTCTGGCGGTCTTGATTGCCGATATTGCCGAATATTTCGTTCATCTGGCCTTTCACAAGGTTCCGTTCCTATGGCGCTTTCATGCGGTTCACCATTCTTCCCAAGCGCTCGACTGGATCGCGGGTTCGCGCTCGCACTTTGTCGATGACACACTGGTACGCGGACTGGTCCTCGCTCCGCTGATGCTCGGCTTCTCGCAGTCAATCATTTTGGGGTATCTGGTTTTTGTTACGCTTCACGCCACATGGGTTCACTGTAATTTCTCGCCCAATGTGAAATGGCTGGAAAAGTTTTTGATCATGCCCCGATTTCACCACTGGCACCACACTTCGCAAAAAGAGGGCATCGACAAAAACTTTGCGATCCACTTTCCGTGGATCGATAAGATTTTTGGAACTTACTACTACCCCGATACATGGCCGGAGAAATACGGCCTCGATGGGGAAGAGGTTTCGCCCAACTTCGTTGGGCAGACGATTGATCCCTTTTTAGGAAAGATAGGGAAGAAAAAGACGCCTTAAAAACCTAGCGCGTCCAGCGGAACGTCCTTGGGTATCTCCCCGCCCTTGAGTGTTGCCTTCACCAGGCCAAGGGATTTCATCACTTTGACGGTCAGGAATCCGAAGTCGTATTCAGAGTCGTCGTGGCTTAGCCGCAAAAGACCTTCATAGTGGTGATGATTATTTTGCAAGCAAGCGCTGAAGGTTGCGGTTACCGGCAGCCACTCGCCGATATTCATCGCGTTGTCTTCTTCATCGTGATAGCGCCGGTATCCGAAATCGCGAGTGTGGGTCCAGTAGTTTTGCACCATATTGACCCACAACGCAAAAATCCGCATTCCCACCCACATGACCAGCGCAAAAGTCAGGCTCTGAGCCAACTTCCACAGCAGATAAAAGCTAAGGATTTGCGCGGGTATTGCGAAAAACGGGCTGGCAGCGATTCGAAACGTCCGCGACTTCAGGATTTTGTCGCCGGCTACATTTTCGGCACAGCGATACGGGAACATGCAGAGATACAGCGTTCGCCAGAGACCGTCATGTGAGAGTTTATTCGGATCACCGTCATGGTCGGAATATTTGTGATGCAAACGATGGCGATTCACCCAAGCGATGGGATCGACGTAGATCGCGAAGGTGTTGGTAAAAATCGTGACGGCTTTGATGAACCATTCCTTATAGTCGAGCGAACGATGCGCGATTCCGAGATGAAGGATATCGGCTAAATAGAGCCCGCCAAGAAACCAAATGAAGATGAAATACGTGACGCCGATCAGCAGACCCCTCCATGGACCCCACTGAGCCGGGGCGGAAAGCATGCAAGCCAGAAGGTAGGCCAAGATAATCAGATAGCCGTACACGTTGTATATTTTCATGAAGTCTCCGCAGGGTTACTCGCGCGCGAATATTCAAACAGAGATTCGCCCCGCTTTCAAATGACAATTTGAAGAAGTTCCGCTGAAGATGGCTGAGAAACTAAGACGCGAAACGGCCGCAAGCGCAGATTACGCTGTGCGGCCGTGACCGTTCGAGACAAAAATAATCGGCCAGTGTCTACTTCATCTTTACTGAGTCGTCGAAAGTAAGCTCGACTTCGATCGTCTTTCCTGCTTCGACTTTCACTGGCGCAGCCTGGCCCGGCGTCTTGCTGTACATGCCCAAGGACGAGCCCGGAGGAGGCGGTCCTTGCCGGTCGGCGTAACCGGCGTTTGGGTCATAGACCGTTCCGATGTAAGCGGGTGATTTGGCAACATCGTGAAACGTAACAGTTCCGTCTTTGGAACTGGTGCTCATCACCGCAAACGCCATCACTTCCTTGCGTCCAAAATCCGGCGAGTCGAACAGGAACACGACAATCTTGTGCTTTTCGTCTACCGTGCCCGACCCTGTGTAATGGACCTTCACGCGAAGGCCGCGCAGGGGCGAACCTTCTTGTGCTCTGACGTACTCCACCGTGAATGCTGCGCATAGCAGCAGAACAGCCGTAGCCGCGACGAAACAACTATTCTTCTTCATCTCGCCCTCCTCATCGACCTCAACCATGTTTTTTCCGAGTTAGACCAACACAAATCCGAAACCGAGTGGCCGTTGACTGCGCATTCCCGCTGGAGTTACGCGGTTGGCAGCGTCTTCTTGTGGCGGCGCAGGCTGTAGACTTCCCTCAGTTTGCCGAGATAATCGCGCACACCTTCGAGTCCGGCCGTAGAGCGGTATCCGCCCGTGGGCGTGTCCATGATTGCCAACTGCGCCACGATGGTGCTGTCGGCTGTTTCTCCCGCCGAGATCATTTTTTTTGCAACACTATCCTTGTAGCTGGCGAGCCACGCCGTTAACGTTCCTTTCGGATCAAAAAAGGAAGCGCAGACTTTTTCGTACTCCGCGTTTTCCTGCTGCACGAGAGCCGCGAACTGAGCAAGATCAGCGGCGCTTTTGAATTCCCATCCGGCTTCGCCCGCGGGTCGGGTTCTGGTCTTGATCATTTCTTCTTGTCGCGCCTGGATGGGCTTCAATGCCCTGTCGACAGACGCGTTGAAATTGGTTTTGTGCGCGGTAAGTTCCTGTTGGAGCCTGGTGTTGTTTGAGTCCGCGGAAACAACACCCGTAGTCGTCGTGTTTGCCGCTGCCTGCATGGCCTGCATCGCCTTCATTGCTTCCTGCGGATTTTTCGTCATGTAGGCTTGCATGCGTTGCATCTTCAGCGTCATGTCCATTTCATCAAAGCTTTTCTTGATCGCGGCGTTGAGCTTGGCCTGTTTGTCAATATCCGCGACGATCGCGGCATATTCGTTGTCGACTCTGCCGATAAAGTCATCGTCGCTGAAATAGCTCGCCGGTGCGGCCGGGACTCTCGTCCATGGATCCTGAGTCACAGTCTGAGCAGCCGCTGACGCCCAACCAAGTAGCACGCAGCTCAACGCAAGCGCATATCGTCCGTACACGAGTTCCACCTCCTCAAACGTAATTTGTCGACACACAAAGGCGCGAGGCGCAGAGGGGCCTTCCAGGTGGGTTCCGACCAGAGGTTTTGCCAGAGTTCCCGCCGAATCTAGCTCTGACCGTCTTCCGCCGTCAAGGCTAAGTTTCACGCGAAGCGATTCCTCACAAACCACGAGGAGTCCGGCGGGATTTTCTTTGACGTGCGGCGCCGGTTCCGGTTTAATGGCGGCAACCGCTTCCGCAAAAAACCAGGTCAACCGTGTCAGGAGCGATCACGCTGATTCGAGCGAGCGCCCGCGTGTTTGTGTCGCGAAATTCTGTCCCGCCACGATTGTTGCGGGAAGGCCCCCCGGTGAACATTGGTTTTTGGCCACTAAAGATCAGACGCCCAGATCGAGCGGGCGATCACTAGTGTAGGTCCATGAATCCAGCTCCAGATCGTTAGTAGCTGGATTCTTGAGATGGAAACGGACGATAACGCTTTTGCCGATAGGAAGTTCCCGCTCCGCAAACTCGCGAGCTCCCTGCTCCGTCGAAAAATTCTTGCTCCACGTCCCGTGAAAAAGTTGGCCGTGCGGCGTGCGAAAATCGTAGCTAAACGTGGCCAGGAAAAAGTGGCCGCTTGATGCATGCTTTCGCTCAACGTCGAGACGAGTGATGGTTCCGTCGGCAGTGGGCCAAGTCAACGACGCGCGATAGAGCCAAAATCCACGGGCAATCGCAGCGGCCACGGCCAAAGCGATTCCACTCAGTGCCAGCCACATTGCGATGCCTTTCATATGGGTCCGCCAAAAATTAGAGCGCCAATCCCAGTTGGCGCAAATGGTTGGCCACTTCTTTGTGCCCGCGCTCTTCTGCGAATGCCAACGCATTCTTGCCGTCGTCAGTGCGGGCATGCAGGTCCGCACCGCGGGCCAGCAGCATCTTCACAATTTCGAGACGTCCGTTGGCAGCCGCGGTAAGCAGAGGCGAATAGCCCTTCGCGTAACGGTAATTCACATCGGCACCACTTTCGGCTAGCCATTTGGCGATCGCCTCGTGGCCGCTCGCCACCGCCCCCGTGAGCGCGGTATAGCCGCTGCCATTTGTAGCTACTGCGTTTACGTCCGCGCCTTGACTCAGCAAATAGCGGGCTACTTCTTCGTGGCCAAAAACGGCGGCCAGCGCCAGGATGGGAAAACCATCAGGCGAATAGCCCTGGGTGACCTCGGGATCTGCTTCGACCAATTCCTCTACACGCGACAACTGACCGACAGCCGCAGCTTCATGCAGCTCCAATGCCGGGTCGTTCGCGAGCAGCAAGTCGCGGACGTCATTGCGGCCGGTATAGCACGCCAACAAGACTGCGGATAAGCCGCCCTCGTTCTTGGTATGTAACAAGGCCGGCTCCGCCTCCACCAAACGCGAAACTTCCGCGAGGTCGCCGGCTTGCACCGCTGCGAAAAAACTTGCCTGACTCATGTTGCCTCCCGGCGCCCGCTAGAATTCACAGTGGCCACGCGTCCAGCCGTCGCATGGAAACGAACTGGACGTTCCTCCTTGCGAACCCGACGGTTGCGACCGCATGATAGTTGAATATCCTAGTATTTGAGTTTCCTAAACGAAAGGCTTCGGATTTTGCCTGGGCCGAACCCACTTTCGCGAAGCGGGCGTGTCTACCTTCTCTTCGCCCTAACTCTTTTCGTTATCCACGCCTTTCTGATTCTGGCGCTTCCGCATTACCCTTCCACCCCGTTGTTGTCGAACCTGGTACAGATCGCTTGTCCGATCCTCGCCGGAATCGCTTGCCTCTCCGCAGCCCATCAATCGCGCGATTTTGCGAAGCACTTCTGGATTCTGTTTGCCGTTGGTGTGTTCTGGTGGGCGTTCGCGCAAACCGTCGCGACCTACTATGACAGCATCTTGCACGCTTCGGTCCAGGAGCCGTGGCCCAGCGACATCATCTATTTTTTGGGGATGTCCGTTCCGCTAACGATTCTTTTCATTGATCAGAAAAAGGGCTTTGAGCGCCAGCGGTGGCCTCTGCTTTTTGATTTGGCCCAAGTTTTCATCATCATGTTGGCCGTTTACCTCTTCACGTTCGATACGCCGGATGCGTGGCGAAACGGCTGGGGTCCCATCGGGCAGATCGCGTGGATTCCGGAAACCTCGCGCGACATTCTGCTGCTTTCGACGTTCGGTATTGGCGCGATTTTCGGCAAGATTCGCCCAGCACGCGATCTTTATGGCCGCATGGCTATCTTCATTCTGATTTACCTGGTGGGCGAATTTCCCTACCTCTATTTGCAGGCCACGCACAACCTGCGCACAGGCTCCGCCTGGGACTTTGCATGGAGCGTGCCTTTCCTGGCCGCGACCGTTTTGGCGGCGCTGCCACTTCCCGCTGCGGCTACGGCGCAACCGGCTGACAAAGAAGCAGCAGCAGCCCCGCAATCCGGGCGCTGGGCATGGGCTCACATCGCTTCGCTGATTTTCCCGGTCGTGGTGCTACTGATGGCGGCTGGCATCGCGGAAAAGCAGCTCCTCACCGCGGCGATACTCGTCATCCTGTCTTACGGCTGCTCTGTTGCCCGAATCCTGTTTGCGGAACACCAGCAAAAGCAGGCGGCTCGCGATCTGGAAGAGAGCAACGCACTGCTCAAGTCCGTCTTTGAAGGAACGGGCGATGCCCTGTTCATCAAGGATCTGCAGGGCCGATATGTCATCTCCAACCAAACGTATGCGGATCTGCTTGGTCTTCGCACCGATCAGATTTTGGGAAAGACCGCCTTTGAGTTGATTGACAATGAAACGGCGCGACAGCTGACGGAGCAGGACGCCGCAGTCGTACAAGAAGGCGTCAGCAAGCTTTTTGAATATGACGTTACCCTTCAGGGAAAAAACCACACTTTTCTGACTACCAAGGCACCACATCGCGACGCCGCGGGCAAGATTGTCGGCGTCATCGGGGCCGTCCGCGACGTTACCGAATACCGCCATATGGAAGCGCGCTTGCGCCAATCACAAAAAATGGAAGCTATAGGAACGCTGGCGGGCGGCGTTGCACACGACTTCAACAATCTGTTGATGGTGATTAGCGGCTACGGTTCCGTGCTGGCCGATGCGGTGCACGGCGACACAAAACTTAGTGGCCACGTCGACCAGGTTCTCAAGGCCAGCGAACGTGCGGCATCTCTCACGCGGCAGCTGCTCGCGTTCAGCCGAAAGCAGACGATTCAGCCGACTCCCCTCCACCTCAACCAAATCATCACGGGCATCGAGAAACTCCTGCACCGCCTGATTGGCGAGGACATCAAGATTGCGACGCACTTGGCTCCCGATCTAGGTGTCGTACTGGCGGACGCCGGACAGATGGAGCAAGTGATCCTGAATCTTGCCGTCAATGCGCGCGACGCCATGCCAAAAGGCGGCGAGCTGGTTTTTGAAACACGCAACGTTAAGTTGGGAGATGCGATCGCGAGCGCCAATAATCTCAAACCGGGGCGGTACATTGAGTTTCTCGTGAAGGACACCGGTATGGGTATGGATCTGACTGTGCAAACACGATTGTTCGAACCGTTTTTCACGACCAAGCCGACAGGCAGAGGAACGGGCCTGGGTTTGTCGACGGTTTACGGCATTCTCAAGCAGGCCCATGGACATATTACTTTCACCAGCCAGCCCGGCCATGGCACGACGTTTCGAATTTTTCTCCCTCGCGTTGATTCGGAGCTGCCCACTGCATCGCGAAACTTGCAGACCGATGAGGCATTACGCGGTAAGGAAACAGTGCTGATCGTGGAGGACGATGCTTCGGTTTGCGAGCTGGTGCGTTCGATTCTGGACGCGCACGGCTATAGCGTCCTCACGGCGCTTCAGCCGCAGGACGCGGAAAGGATCTTCGCACTGCCGGATTGCCAAATGGTGGATTTGATGGTTTCCGATGTAGTCATGCCCGGGCTCAGCGGCACCGAGCTTGCCGCGCGCCTGACGGCAAAAAATCCGCGCATGAAAGTGCTGTTCATGTCCGGCTACATCGACGACGCGATTGTGCGCGCAGGCATCGAGGAAAAGGACGTCGCGTTCCTGCAGAAGCCTTTCGCTCCGGTTACGTTAGTTCGCAAAGTCAGAGAAGTCCTGGATGGTACGCGGGTAAACGAAGTCTGAGAGCTAGCGGCGCGAGCGATCCTTGCGCACAGCTTCTTCGATCAACGCGTCCAGCTCATGGCGCCGCAAAGTGATTTCGTCCGCCACGTTATCTTCATCGTCGCTGGTGACCGGCAATTCCGCCGCGCCGCCAGGAGGTGGAATTGCTCCATACCGCGCGCGTGCCGCCATAAGCTTCGCGACTTCTTTGCTGGAGAACAGTTTTGGCGTTCCGGCATTTTCCGCGGCCAAAGTGATCTTGGCCGTGTGCTCCACGGTTTCCATCCGATAGAACGCAGTCAGCAAGTCCGGCCCGCAGGTAACCACACCGTGATTCGCCAGCAATAGTGCGTCGTAATTTTCCACGTAAGGCTCCAGCGCAGCGCTCAACTCCGACGTTCCCGGGGTCGCGTAGCGCACCAAGGGCACCTTACCGAGTCCGATTACGACTTCAGGCAAGAGAGCTTCGTCCAGGGCGCGGCCTGCGGCAGCAAAACCCGTCGAGGTTACGGGATGGGCATGACAAACCGCATGGACATCAGGCCGCATGCGGTAAAACATCAAGTGCATCAGCACTTCCGAGGAGACCTTGCGCGATCCGTCGATCTGCCGGCCTTCTGGGTCCACTACTACCAGATCTCCCGGTTCCAACATGCCTTTGTTCATGCAGGTGGGCGTCGTCAAAATGCACCCGTTGCTGAGGCGCACCGACACGTTCCCCTCGCACGCGACGATGAACTCGCGCTGGTACATCCACCGCCCGATTACACAAATCTCCCTGCGGTGCTGCTTTTCGCTTTTCTGGTTTCCGGCCAACACTGAGTCCGGGTTCACGAGACGGACTCCTTCCTTGCGAGGCGGCATTATCCACCGCACAAGTTTTTTTGCAACAGTTATTTAGCTGTCAGCCGCTTGGCCAGAATTGCGGGACAGCTCTTTCGGCTTACCAGGTTAAGCGTAGATTCCCCGCATCTTGAGAGCTTTCGCCACACGGTCTATGGCGACCATGTACGCCGCGATGCGGTTATTGACCTTGTGCTTCTCCGCGTATTTTACCACCACGTCGAAGGCGCTCACCATAATGTCCATCAGGCGCTCATTGACTTCGCTTTCGCGCCAGAAGAACCCTTGGCGATCCTGCACCCACTCGAAGTAGCTAACGGTCACGCCGCCGGCGTTGCCGAGAATGTCCGGCACGGTGAATACGCCTTTGTTGTCCAAAATCGCGTCGGCTTGCCAGGTGGTCGGGCCGTTCGCTCCTTCGCACAGGATTTTCGCGTGGACGTTGGACGCATTCTTTTCCGTGATCTGATTTTCCACGGCGGCTGGAATCAGCACGTCGCAAGGCTGGAAGAGTACGTCTTTGGCGCTCATTTTCTGTCCGCCGCCCGAAAAATCCTGTAAGGGTTTCTTCTGGTTCGTCACCCAGTCAATCACCTTGGGAACGTCGAATCCGTTTTCGTTATATAGTCCGCCGCCGATGTCCGCAAGCCCGATGATCTTGTATCCCGCTTGCTGCATCAGGTCTGCGGCCATGGAGCCGACGTTGCCGAATCCCTGGATGATAGTGCGGCAGCCTTCCTTTTTCATCTTGAGTTTTTCGATGGCCTGATCCACGCAGATCATCACACCACGGCCTGTCGCTTCCTTGCGTCCGCGCGAACCGCCCAACTCGATCGGCTTGCCGGTAACTACCGCCGTGGTCGCCATGCCTACATGCATGGAGTAGGTATCCATCACCCAAGCCATGGTTTGTTCATTGGTGCCGACATCCGGCGCGGGCACATCACGTTCCGGTCCGAGCCAGCTGGTCAGTTCCGCGGTGTAGCGCCGCGTCAGGCGTTCCAGCTCGCCGCGCGACATTTTCCGCGGATCACAAATCACGCCGCCCTTCGCGCCACCAAACGGAATATCCACCACCGCGCACTTCCAGGTCATCCAGGCCGCGAGGGCGCGCACCTCGTCAAGGCTCACATCGGGCGCAAAACGAATCCCGCCCTTACCCGGCCCGCGCACCGTCGAATGCAGCACACGGTAGCCCGTGAAAACCTCCAGCGTCCCATTGTCCATTCCGACTGGAATGTACATCGTCACTTCTTTATCGGGATATTTCAGGTATTTGTACACGCCCTGTTCGAGGCCAAGCTTCTTTGCGGCTTCTTCAAAACGCGCTTCGGCGTTTTGGTAGACATTCATCTCTTCAGGTGCGGTCGTAGCTTGCGACATTCTGGCCTCTCCGCGAGGAGCTCAGGATTGCTTGCCGCGCAGCGCATTTCGCGCGACGGCTCGCACACCCCGCCGCAAACTAAATTGCGGATTTTCCTCGAATGACCCGGCAACGCCAACTTTTTAGCAGGCTACCCACCCGCCAAATGGTCCACCGGGACGGAGTGTCAGTATACGAAGCCACGTTGCGCCACCGCAAGCCACGCGGTTGCACGCACGTTCCAGAATCGCAGCACGCACGCCAACCGCGCCCCGTCCGTACAACACGGTACCCAGTTGACTGAACTCTGCATCCAATCCTGACGCGCCCGCATTCGGAGAACATCATGGCAAAAATGAAAGCAGTTCAGGTCCCCAAGGCCGGAGGCGATTTTGAGATCGTCGAGCGCGAGATACCGTCGCCCGGTCCCGGCCAGGTTCGCATTAAGGTACAAGCCTGCGGCATCTGCTTCAGTGATCACCTGGTGAAAGACGGCCACTGGCCAGGCTTGCAATACCCGCGCGTACCCGGCCACGAAGTTGCCGGCTTGATTGACGAGCTCGGCAGCGGCGTTACCAGATGGAAGAAAGGCGACCGCGTCGGTGTCGGCTGGCACGGCGGCCAGGACAATACATGCTCGGCTTGTCGAGCGGGTGATTTTATCAATTGCGAGAACGAGAAAATAACGGGCTTTGCATTTGACGGCGGCTACCAGGAATACATGCTGGCTCCTATCGAGGCGATTGCGCCCATTCCAGACGCGCTCGATGCCGCGGAAGCGGCGCCTCTCCTTTGCGCCGGCATTACTACCTTCAACGCGCTGCGGCGTAGCGGCGCAATCCCGGGCGATCTCGTCGCTGTCCAGGGAATTGGCGGCTTGGGCCACCTCGGCGTTCAGTTCGCTAATAAGTTTGGGTATCGGGTAGTTGCTGTCGGCCGTGGCGCAGAAAATGCCTCGCTTGCCAAGAAGCTGGGCGCGCACGAATACATCGATAGCAAGGCAACCAACGCTGCGCAAGCATTGCAGAGATTGGGGGGAGCGAAGGTAATCCTCGCCACGGCGCCCAGCTCAAAAGCCATGTCTGAAATCTTTCCCGGACTTGGCCGCAACGGGAAACTCCTCGTCATCGGCGCGGATGCGTCCGCGCCACTTGAAATTCCGTCCGTCGGCTTGATCATGGGCAATAGAAGCGTCCAAGGCTGGGCTTCTGGAACAGCGAGCGATTCTGAGGACGCGCTTCGCTTCGCAGCCCTTACCGGCGTGCGTCCCATGATCGAAAAATTTCCATTGGACAAGGCCGCTGAGGCGTACGAACGCATGAACAGCGGACACGCGCAGTTCCGCGTCGTCCTCACAACGTAAGAGTCCTTCGTTTTTCTATTTTTGTTTTTTTTTCTGACCTACTGCAGCTTGAATTGGACTGTGACCGTTAGGTGGGTAGCCGTTGGCACGCCGTTCAGCGTCGCCGCCTGGTACTTCCATTGCTTCACTGCGCTCATTGCTGCATCGTGCAGGAGCGCCGGCCCGGAAATCACCCGCACTGCCGAGACACGCCCGTTCACGTCAATCAGCGCGTCTATCGTCACGCCACCGCTTACGCGCTGCGTGCGCGCTAGTTGCGGATAAACAGGCGGCACCGATGAGATCAATTTCGCCACTTGTACGTCGCCGCCGACTGGCAGAGGCGCTGCTGGGCTCTTACCCTTGCTCGTAAGCAAGCTCAGGCTGCTTGAGTCCGCGGGAGTTACTCCATTCATGGCTAAGCCAGGATCAACCGTTCCAGTCTCAGCAGATGCTTCGTTGCGGGTGACTTTCGGAGCAGCGAGGCGCACCTGACCTAGAGATGGCTTCTTCGCAGGTTCTGCAACTTCTTCCTCAGGCGAGTTCACAAGACTGCTCGAAGGAACGATGCTTTTCGTGGTGTTTGCACCGGCTAAGTTTGCGCTTGCCGCGCTGCTGGAGAGCCGGCTAGCGACCGTGGTAGCCGCAGCTGGCTGAGGTTGCGCCGCGGTCGGAAGGTTCGTTTTGCTGCTTATCGAATTCGTCGCGGCGCTTGTTGCGTCGCTTGCGCCGTTGTTCGCGCCAGGCGCAGGAATGCTTGTCGGATTGTTCTCCGCGACCGTTCCAATTCCGCCCGCGGAAACCTTTGGCGCTTGATTCACAAACCAATACCAGGCTGCGGCGGCGGCCAACACCAGTGCCACGACGGCCAGCGCGATTTTCAACCCCTTGCCTGAACGCTCAGGTTCGGAACCTAGCGGAAGCGACGTCCCAAAATTCGGCGCGCGCCCTTCGGCGAGTAGTACCGGGGCTGCCTCGTATACTTCTGCCACCTCAACCGATGTACTGACCGCGGCCTTTTCTTCAGCATGCAACTCAACATTCGAAACTTCGGTCGCGGCGGGTTCTGCTGGCTTGATCTCGGCAATTGCTGAGTTCCGCGCGAGGGGCTCGAGCCAGGCAGGAATCTTTACTTCTTCAGCCGGCAAATCAGCCGACAAATCAAAGGACGCCGAACCGGGCGCGGGACTTGTACTCACACCCAGCGCTACGCTCAACGACGGCTTATTGTCGTTCTGATTCGAACCTTGCAGCGGCTTGGCTTGCCCGACGGGTTTCTCTTCGATCAGAACCGAGGCCTGCGCCTCGCGGTTTTCACTTCTTTGCATCGGCTGGGTATCGCGGGCTTTCAGTTCGAGTCCGTTCGACCCATGCGTCAAAAACTCTGACAGCGTCGGAACCTTGGAAGGAGCAGGAGGCTGAGCGGGGACAACCGGTGCGGCCTGAATTTCTTTTGCAAGCGCTATGGGCGCTGCAGCCACAACATTAGCCGTCACTACAGGAATCGTCGGAGGTACCGGAGCCGAATCGGGCTGCGTCGCCGCAGGCGTCGAAGTCTTCAAATCCGCCAGCTTTTGTTCGAGCGTGTGAGATGGCGCTGCGGCTGGCCCGCCATTTAAGGTGGACGGCGGCGCTGTTGCGCCGTTTCCAAGCGTGCAGATTCCCCAGAAATCTGCCGTGGCTTCGGTAAACTTCAACTCGACGTATCCAGTCGCGCTGCCGTTCTGTTTCGTTTTGACAACCTGGCAGACGACTTCCTGTTTGGATTTTTCGTTGGTGACAAAAAGCAATTGACCCGGCCCGACGGCCGCGGCCAACCGGATGACAGCGCCGCTACCAAACACAAGAACCGTCTGCGTAGTTTCCGAAAATGGCTGCCGTTTGTCGCTGCCCGCAACCGTACTTGCGCCGTTCACCGTCACCGGAATTTCCATCGCTACCGGCTGTGGCTTGGCGCCGCCCGACGCGGCCGCGTTTGTCTGAGCTATTGTTTCGGAAGCCATCGCGTACCTGCTTGCTATGCAGAAAATTTCGGGCCGTCGCTGGCAAGAAACCGCAAGATCTCCGCTGCGACAGTCCTTATATAGGTTGGTGGTATTGAAGTAACCCGACGATAGTACGCGCGTACTACCGTGGAAACACCTGTCCTGAGGTACAGGCTCAGTAGCACAGACCTCAGTCTGTGCGGCTCAAATTCGCTAGGGGCGAAGCCCGAACGAACGATGCGCTTGCGGCGTGTTACTTCCCTCCGCCAAACGGAAGCTCAAACTGTTTGTCGATCTCCACGCGATAACCAGTAACGAGCTTGTTCGTTTCTGCCGCCATTCCGATTACGGCCTGAAGTTCCTTGAACATCTCTGGCGTCATACCCTTTTTAACCGCCGACGCCGTGTGCGAAGCGATGCAGTAATGGCAGTTGTTCGCCACGCTCACCGCCACATAAATCATTTCCTTCGTCAGCGGATCAAGCGCACCCGGCCCCATGATCTGCTTGATGCTTTCCCACGTCCGCTTCAGTGTCGCGGGATCGTGCGCAAGCGCCTTCCAAAAATTGTTGATCCAGTCTGTCTTGCGCGTCGTCATGATGTCGTCGTACACCGCGCGCACCTCCGGACTCGCATCCTTGTACTCAATCAATCCAAACGTGGACATTCTTATCCCTCAAAATGAATTTCGCCGGACCGATCCGGCCAAACATTTCTGCCCTTCACATGCACAAGAAAATGTTACATCAGGAAAGTAATGACACCAGTGGCGACCAGCGCGATGGCCCAGAGGGCATCCACGTTCAACCACGCTTTGCGAAGCACCGACAGCCCTACTTTGCGATAGACAATCCACGCAATCAGTCCGGTCACCGCCAAATAGCCCGCCGTGTGGACGGCCGTAGCGAAAAGAGCCGCAAGCGGACTCGCCGCCGCGGCCATGTGCGCCAGATCGTGGCTCGGCGCACTGCCGTATGCTTGCGCACTCGTTCCCCGCAGCAGTACCGGCACGACCATCAATCCCGCGCCGTGCGCCGTCGCCATCAAGAATGACCACAGCGTCAAATCGCCGAATCCCACCTGCATCCGCACCCAGCGCGGATGCCAGTGCTTCACCAGAAAAAACACACCCAGCCCAACTAAAAGCGCAGCCACAACGCTGCGCAACACCACAAGCGGGAGCGACACACCCAGCAGAACCGCAATCGCCACCGCCCCGCCCACCGCCAGCGCGTGCCCCAACGCAATCGGCACCAGCGAACGCGCCACGGTCGCCGACTTCTGCTCCTGCATCCCCAGCGCCACCGCGAACAGCCATCCCATCCCGGGATTCAGCCCGTGGTATGCCCCGAGCAGCAGCATCAGCCATAGCGCAGCCGCACTCAACTCACCCTGCATCATTTGTTATCCGAATAGCAGTACGAATCCGACGAAGCGTCGCCGCCCTCCAGCCTCAACTGATGCGCGCGCAACCCGTCGAACTCAAGGAAGAATTTCTCATCCAGCCTCATCCCGCCCGCCGGATTCGCGTCAATCTTCACCATCCAGCTCTTCACGCCATCGGGATAGAACTGCTCGTCCCACGGCGAATACAGCGAATTGGTGTAGTACACGCGCTTCCCATCGCGGCTGATCTCGACCATCTGCGGTCCGCCGTTCAACCCTTGCTTCGGTTCTTTCGGATGCGCCGCGCGCCGCACGATTCCGCCGGTGTGGATCGAACCCGTCTTCTTTGGATTTTGCGGATCGCTCACGTCATACTGCAAAAATTCTCCCGTCCCCCAGCACGACACGTACAGAAACTTGTCGTCCAGCGACAAATTGATGTCCGAAATCAGAGGCGGCACCGCTTTGAAGCCCTTCAGCAGCGGGGGCAAATCATCCGGTTCCGCTGGCTCGGCCGGAATCTCAATCACTTTCTTCGCGGCCCATTTCCCGTTCTTGCCGTTGCCCTCGCGATACCACAGCCAAATCGAACCCGACAGATCCTTGAGCGATAAAACCACGCCAGCGAATCCGTACGCCTTGTTCGGATCGTGCGATGGCCGCAGCTCCAGCACCATCTGCTGCTCCGCTCCCAAATCGATCTCCTGCGTGTGCGTCCGCTTGTCTAGATTCCATACATGCAGCTTGTGGCCATACTTCCCGGCGAGCAGCAACTCCGGATTCACGCCGTCCTTCACCATGTTCGGCGTTCCCCATTCCGAAGTGATCATCGCGTCGTGCCCGAAGTGCCACCAGAAGTCATACGCCAGATGCTGCGGCCCGCGCTCTTGCTCCCACTTCCCTTTCAGCTCAAATGTCTCCGCATCCATCAAAAAAATCCCCCCGGGCCCATCGCCACTCGCCGAGCCCAGCGCACTTCCGTAAATTCCGTCCGGCCCGCAATGAATCGTGTGCGGCGCCGTGTAGCCGGTTTTCTTGATGAACTCCTCCGGTTCGATCACTTTCACAATTTTAGGCTGCCGCGGATTCTCTTTCGTATCGAGAATGTGCATTCGCGACGATCCGATTCCGGGCACAACCAGATACCGCCGCTCCATGTGCGGATGCGGATTCTGCGGGCAAAGGCACGCGCTGCAAGCGTTCCAGCCGAAATGGTGCAGCTCATTGTCGTTTCCCGGAAGATCCGTTTGCCCCACGAGCTGACCAAAACCTTTCGAAGCAGGATCAAGGTCCACGACGCCCATCGCGTCGCGCTTTCCGTTTTTCACCACGTTCAGCAACGCAATGTACGCAAGCCGTTCCGGCTGCGCCTGCATGGCCATCTTGGGAGAGGGATAGAAAGTAGGGTCTGGCCTGAGCGCCATAAAAATAGTTCTCCTTTGGAAAAATCAGGCGAAGGATTTTGCACCAGAGGTCGTCAACCACGCGGGCCGCAGTAAAAAAGAACGCGGACTTTCTTACGCTGCGGATCATGACGACGCAAGCGAGCCTACGTCTGCAAGCGTGCAGTGCCGAAAAACCTACCGTGGCAGGTGCACCTTGGTTCCGAGAGCATAGCGCGTATCGCCCGGCGCAGCCACTGTTTCATGGTCACCGGCATGCCGTTTCTCGGTAAATTTTTTGGCATCCCGCGTTCGCGCCAATCTCACACATACATTCGCCGCAACATCGCCGCCGCGCTCTCGTCCAGCAGCTCTGAGCGCCGCACTTCTTCAAAGCGCGCCATCAAATCGTCCGGCCGCAGCCGTTTCTTTTCTGCTCCTTGAAAATCCTGAATCACCTGCCCGCGATGCATCATGATGAGCCGGTCTCCCAGGCCCGCCGCCTGCTGCATCGAGTGCGTCACCATCAGCGTCGTCAGCTTGTCTCTCTTGACAATCTTGTCCGTTAGCGTGATCACCTGGTCGGCGCTTTTCGGATCGAGCGCCGCCGTGTGCTCATCCAGCAGCAAGACCTGCGGACGAAGCCACGTCGCCATCAGCAATGTCAACGCTTGTCGCTGGCCCCCCGAGAGCGATCCGATTGCGTTCTTCAGCCGATCCTCCAAGCCCATATTCAGTTCGCTGACTTGCTCGCGCATTTTGCCCAGCACATCTCCGCGCAACAGCCAGCCCAGTCCGCGTCGTCTTCCGCGATGCGCCGCCAGCGCCAGGTTTTCTGCGATCGACATGGTCGCTGCCGTCCCACTAAACGGATTCTGAAACACTCGTCCGATAAATTTCGCGCGACGACACTCGGGCCACTTGGTAATGTCCGCGTCGTCTATCTTGATTTTTCCTGAATCCACGAAAAACGAACCCGCCACAGCATTCAGGAGCGTGGACTTGCCCGAGCCATTCGTTCCAATAATGATGACGAACGATCCATCTTCGACTTTCAGCCCAACTCCGCGCAGCGCCCGCAGCTCATTCGGTGTTCCCGAGTTAAATGTCTTGGTGGCTCCCGAAATCTCAAGCATGGGATGCCCCCGCGGGCGATTTCTGCCTCAACGGGCGCAGCCGTTTTAGCAGTGCTGGCGTAATCAGCGCCAGAAATACGAATACCGCTGTCGCCAGCTTCAAATCATTCGGATCGAGACCTATGCGCAACGCGATCGCCACCAACAGCCGGAACAACACCGAACCCATCACCGCGCCCGTGATGCTCAGGCCGAGCGACCGCGTCGCCACCAGCGCTTCCCCGATGATCACGCTCGCCAGCCCCCACACCACCATGCCGATACCCATCTGTACGTCGGCAAAACCTTGATACTGCGCCAGCAACGCTCCGCCTAGAGCTACCAGCGCGTTCGACACGCCCAGCCCAAGAATGATCATGTGGTCGTCGTTTACGCCCAACGCACGAACCATCTGCGCGTTGTCGCCGGTCGCTCGCATCGAGGTTCCTAGATTCGTCTGGAAAAACACATACATCACGGCGCCCGCCAAAAGAATGAACACCACCGCCGCCAGCAGCATCGAGGCGTCGCGCGGCGTGACTTCCCAGCCCATCACGTTCAGAGTCGCCTTGCCCAGCACCGCGCTGCCTGCGCGTTCGGCAGTGTTGGCCAGCGTCGAAGCACCCAGCAGTGAAACATTGCTGCGCCCCATGATTCGCAGGTTCACTGAGTACAACCCGGTCATCACCAGAATCCCGGACAGCAGTCCGTTGATTCGGAATTTTGTCGTCAGGGTTCCGGTCAGCGCTCCCGCCAGAAAGCCCGCCGAAAATCCCGCTGCTGTCGCGATTGCTGGATGAACGTGGTTCACCAGAAAGATTGCGGCCACTGCCGCACCTAATGTGCTTGACCCATCCGCGGTGATGTCAGGGAAGGAAAAAATCCGAAAGCTGATGAGAACGCCCAGCGCGATCAACGAAAAGATGAATCCCAGGGTTAGTGCGCCGATAAGCAGGCTCATCCCTGCGCCTCATAGCCTGCGATCTTCGCAATCGGCGCAATCCAGCATGCGCCGCGCACGAATTCACTCTCGCGGACTGCTCCGGCTCGGTCGTCAGCGAGCAGATGAAGAACCCCCTCAAGCGACTGCCCTTCAAACAACGCGTGTACTGATTCCTTCAGACCAATATTTCCTTTCGGGACAGGTCGATAAGAAAATGCAGCCGCGTGTAAATGTCCCACAATAGCTTGCGCCGCATTTGTCGAGGCGAGCAGCGGCCTCACCCAGCCCTTTAACTCGTCGCACTCTCCTCGCGCCGCCACACCTGCGAGCAAAACCACGCTTTTCGTATGCGTAGGCTCCGCCGTAAAGCTGAGCCACTCACGCACGGCAGGAAACGCAAACAGGTCGCCTCCGGCATGAGCCATCACAGGAGAACGGCGCAGCGCGGCTCCGACAAGCCCAGCCGATTCTGCGATCATCACCACACCCGCTTGCCGGGTCCCTGTCAGTTCCAGGCAAATCTCTAGCAACTTGGAAAGAGCGACAGGCGCATCGCTGCTGGCGGCTTCGAACCGGATCAGTTTCTGAAAAGTTTGCGACTCTGCTCCTTCGCACGCGATCGCATAACAGACCTGCGCTTCGGGCAGCGTAGTTCCACCCGCTAGCAGGAAATCCGGAGCGTTGGTTCCATCCGTCGGAAGATACGCAACCGCGCCGCCCGCCGCGATGAACTCCCCAAATCGCTCCTCGCAATCCCCAAAATCCTCACCGAGCGCTCCCAATCCGATCGCAAACGTGCCTTCTGAAACTTGCAGCGTGTGGCAGCACGCTTTGTTAAATCCGCTTTGTTCCAGTGAGCTCGGATCTCCAATTGTCCTGCACTCCAGTTTGGCCTCTGGCTTCAGCGAAAAAATCTCGTAGCTAGCGCCATCCTTCTCGACGCGCTTGGTAGCTTCGCGCGCTGGCTCTGACGTTTTCTGTTCTTCTGCTTCGGCTGGCGCAGCCGGTCCCTTGGCGACCAGCAGGTTAGCCAGATTCGTAATCTCCAGCGATTTCAGCGCGATCGGCGAACAGTTCGTCACCGCGAACGAGCCTTGAATGCTCTTGAATTCATGGTGCAGCCTCACCAGCACTCCGATACCCGCTGAACTCAGATAGGGCACTCGCGATAAATCCAGCTGAATGTGGTGCGAGCCCTGCCTCATCTCTTCTCGGACCGCTGCGGCTAGATGTTCCGACCAATGCACATCCATGCGCCCCTCGACCAGCAATTCCACGATCTTTCCGCTTTGACGCTTGGTGATTTGCATAGGCCCTACTTCGTAGCCCCTGGTTTGTCTCCGGGCGTGCGGCTATGTTGTCCCTTGTCGTCCACCACAACGTGGGCGCGCTCTAAGATCTTTGCGGGAATCTGCCAACGTTGGCGCAAGCCGCTCAATGCCGTGGTGTTCACGACAAAATAGATCGGCACTTCGTTTTTGATCGGAATCTTTTTGGGATCGGCGCCACGCAAAATCTCCGCTGCCAGCCCTCCGGTAGTCCGCCCGATCTGATAGAAATCTGCTCCATAGTCGAACAGCGTCCCGCGATCCGGCTTTCCCGGCGTAATGCTGAAAACCGGAATGCGCGCTTTCCGGCCCACGGCGATCACGGAGTCGGCGGCCACACTCACTGTGACGTCGCCGCTGATCCAAAGCGCTTCCGCGTCGCGCGCCACCAGCGACTCCTCCGCCTCCAGTACACCGTTCGAATTCTCGACGTTGGCCTCGAGCAGCTCGATTCCCATTTGCTGGCAAGCTTCCCGCGCTTTCTCCACAAACGCTCGCGAGTTGGCTTCAGCCGGATTCCATGCCACACCGACACGCTTCAAGCCCGGGAACATTTCTCGCGCGATTGCGAATGCGTCTGCCACCGGGAGGAAACTCCCATACCCAACCAAGTTGGCCGGATGCTTCAACGGATCGGCCCAGGTGATTCCCACTCCCGCCACGGCGGGATCGGCCACGAGTCCGAAGACCTGAACCGTCTTGCCGCCGCGGTTCGCGTTCGCCACCGCTTGCAGCGATAACGTACTCATCGTCAGCAGTAGGTCATATCGCCCCTGCACCATCTCCGCCGCGATCGAATTCCCTACGGAGATGTCGCCATGAGAGTTGAATTGGTCGATGACGATCGTCTTGCCGTCTACGAAACCGCGCTCCGCAAGCGCGTCGATAGTTCCCCGCGTTCCTTCGTCCAGCAGCATTGTGGAAGCGTGTTGCAATAGTCCGACGTGTGGAATGGTGTGCGCCGAAGTGGTTCGGCGCCCAAGGTCAGAGAGAAGTAGCGCGGCCGACGCTGCGACAATCAGCAGCACACCCAGAATCAGCCGCTTCAAAACGAATGTCATTGGTAAACCCGGCGCACCCGAACCTATGATTTGGCCGTAGAGTCTATCACCGCGTTTGGCAGGCGCAGCCGCACGAAGTTACTGATTTCGCATGGAGCCCCTCTGGCCAGAATGCGCGGACGTTCGCCTTTTCACTTGGCAACCAGTTGAATTCCGCGTACCTTCTCTAAGGCTCGTCGTGTTTCACAGTATTAAATCGAAATAATAAGCCTGAGGGCGACATGAAAGTTCCGGTGCAGAGGCTCTTTTTTACTGTTCTTTTGTTGGTATTTGCCAACTCGTGTTCCGCTCAATCCGTCACCGTGGACGTTTCTTCGGCTAAGGCTGTCCCCTTCGATCCCGACAAAGCGCTTGGCTCCTCACTCGACATCCTGCCTGCCAAACATTTTGAAAAAGTCTTTTCGCCGGAAACCATCAAGCAATCACTTTCGGCTGGCTGGGGCCCCATCACCTATCGGCAGAACACCGAGCTCAGCATCGGCGCGTGGCACTGGAATCCCTCGGGCACTTGGAGCGACGCGGAGCACAAGAGCGGCTACTTCACCGGTAGCGCCGATCCTAGTGACGACATCCGCATGTCGTACGGTTATCCGCTTCCGCATCGCGGCAACACCCGCAACGGAGGAGCATCGCATGGTTATTCGCGCCTCACGGACGGCGACTCCGCGACGTACTGGAAAAGCAACCCTTATCTCAGTTCCAAATTCACCGGTGAAAGTGACGCGCTTCATCCCGCCTGGATCGTGGTTGACTTCGGTACGCCACAACAAATCGACGCGATTCGAATCGCCTGGGCCGACCCGTTCGCCACAAGATTCCTCGTCCAATATTGGCCGGGCAGCGACAATCCCATGGACCGACCCCTTGCCGGAACGTGGAACACTTTTCCGCAAGGTGAAATCTCAGGCAGTAAGGGTGGTTCTCCCCTCCTGCGTCTGGCCAGTCAACCGCTTCACGCGCGCTTTCTTCGTATCCTGATGACGGAATCGTCGAACACTTGCGACTCGCATGGCGCTGGCGATCCGCGCAACTGCGTCGGCTACGCTGCGTTCGAAATCTCGGTGGGCAATTTTTCAAGCGATGGCAAATTCATTGATCTGGTCAAACACGTCGCGGGAGAAAACCAGACCGCGACACTCGTCTCGTCCATCGATTCGTGGCATTCCGAATCCGATCGCAACGCCAACTCTGTTCAGTCCGGCCTCGATATCTTTTTCAAGAGCGGCTACACCAATAAATTGCCGGCAATGATTCCCGTTTCCATGCTCTATGGCGCGCCCGATGACGCCGCAGCAGAACTCGCTTACCTCCGCAAGCGCCGATATCCAATTTCGTTTGTCGAAATGGGAGAAGAACCCGACGGCCAGTACATGATTCCGGAAGATTACGCAGCTCTGTACCTGCAGTGGGCAGCGGCGCTGCACAAAGTCGATCCGACGCTGAAACTCGGCGGACCCGTTTTTGAAGGCGTCAACGAAGACATCAAAGTCTGGCCCGACGCCAACGGGAACGCATCTTGGCTCGGCCGCTTCGTGGACTATCTGAAATCCCACAACCGCATGAACGACCTCACGTTCGTTTCGTTCGAACACTATCCGATCTCGCCCTGCGACGTGAATTGGAGCGATCTCTATCGCGAACCGGAATTGACGCGCAACATTTTGCGCGTCTGGCGCGAAGACGGCGTTCCCGAAAATATTCCGCTCATGAATACCGAAAGCAATCTCTCGTGGGAACTTACCGAACCAATGCAGGATGTTCTCGCCGCGTTGTGGCTGGCCGATAGCGTAGGGTCATTTTTGCAGTTTGGCGGGCCCGGCGCCGCCTACTACCATTCGCCGATTCAGCCGGAACCGCTTCACTCCGGCTGCCGCGGCTATAGCACCTACGGAAATTTCGTTGCCGACGAAGATCTCAACATCAAGCAGTACGCCTCGCAATATTTCGCGAGCCGAATGATTAATCTGGACTGGGTGCAGCACGGCGCCGGAGTCCACCGTTTCTATCCTGCCACCGCTGACGTCACCGACGACGCAGGCAACACGCTCGTCACGGCATACGCTGCGGCGCGTCCAGACGGCGAATGGTCACTGATGCTAGTCAACAAAGACGCTACGAATGCTCATTCAGTAAAAGTTGATTTCGCTGACGAAAAATCGCAGCTTCATTTCGACGGAAAAATCTCGGCGACAACGTTTGGCGCGGAACAGTATGTGTGGCATCCGGCGGGAGGGGAAAGCCATGCCGATCCTGACGGCCCGCCAGCCGTCTCTTCACTCGATGCCAAGGCCGATACTCAATTCACTTTGCCGCGCGCATCTATCACCGTACTACGCGGCAAGATCCGCTAGTGGCCTTACAAAGTCAATCGCGCAAAGCGAATTCGTTTAGCAACACTTGCGCGAGGCGCGCGGAGTTGTGGCGAATTTTCTCGTGTTCCTCCAGTAGATTTTCCAATAGAACTTTTACGCCCATGCGCCGCAGCTTGTCCGCGTCCACGTTGACCGGCCCGGCGCCTTCCCGCTGATAGCGGCGCGCTACGGCCGGCGAAACCGTTTTCCGGTTGGCCAGGACAAAATCCACGATGCAGGGCCTCACATGCTCCTGAATCGCGCGCAGATGTTCCGCGACTGAATAGTTCGTAGTTTCTCCGGGCTGCGTCATCAAATTTGCGATGTACACGCGCGGCGCGCGCGATCGGGCGATGGCCCGCGCAATTTCCGGGATCAACAAATTCGGCAGAATGCTGGTGTACAGTGAGCCCGGTCCCATCAAAATCAAATCGGCTTCGCGAATTGCTTGCACCGCTTCGTCCAGAGGACGCGCGTTAGGCGGCGTCAGGATCAACTTCTTGATGCGCGAACGGCTCGCCGTAATTCGCGTTTCGCCGTGCACGCGCTTTCCGTTTTCCAGCACTGCTTTCAGCGTAACGTTGGAAAGTGTGGAAGGAAAAATTCGCCCGCGAATTGCCAGCACACTGCTGGAAACGCGCACCGCTTCCGAAAAATCTCCGGTGACATGCGTGAGCGCCGCCAGGAACAAATTTCCAAAATTGTGGCCAACCAAACCGTTCCCGGCGCTGAACCGATACTGAAACAGCCGGCTCAACAGCGCTTCGTCTTTAGAGAGCGCGACCATGCAGTTGCGGATATCCCCGGGGGGGAGGATGCGGTTTTCGCGGCGCAGCCGGCCGGAACTGCCTCCGTCGTCGGTGACGGTGACGATGGCGGCGAGATCCACGATGGGACGCTTGCGTGTTGGATACGGATCGTGGCGCGGCGCGACGTGGAGCTTAAGACCGCGAAGGAGGGCGGACAGTCCGGTGCCGCCGCCGAGCGCGACCACACGAAGTCCCCGCTGCGGGTCTCTCTCAGCGCGTTGCGACTTGCGTGCGAGGACGCGAATCCCTTTCTGCGAGACTTGCGAAGCATTGCGCGATGAGGAGTGCGATGAACCGTGGGATGTGCGAGTGCGACGAATGGAGCTTACTCTTTTTCCAGATGCACAGCGTTTAGTCGTCTTTCCGGATGCATCGGGCTACTCTTTTTCCGGATATAGAAGTTCGGTGAAGCGCGGATCTTCCTGCAAGAATGCGAAATCCTCATCATTGCGCGCGTGATAACGGTTGGCGCTGTTGAGGCTGATAGCGATTTTCAGATTGGCCATGGCGGCGTCGGCTTCTCCGGTTAAACAGTCGAGGGCCGCCAGGGCGTACACAATATGGTCCGCTTTCGCGGAGAGTTTGCGTGCCTTGTCGAGGCTTTCGCGCGCATCGTCCCACCGACCGAGGTTCATCATCGCCACGCCGCGCTGGTAATGCTCTTCGGCGCTCTTGGGATTCTGCTCCTGCGAAGGCTTCATGCGTTGCTCGGCGATCTTGAGATGCATGCGAGCACGATCCGCGAGTTCCTTGCTGGGCCCTTCCAGCACCTTCTCGAGTTCTTGTTTGGCTTTCTGGAACTTCTGCTGGTGGAAGAGGGCGAGGGCCTCGTCGTAAAGCTTCATCTGCGCTTGCACACGAGGGTCGACGAGTTCAACGCCGCCGCGCTGGGGAGGATGAGCCGGGGCTAAAGACTTTCGTTTCTGCGGCTTAGCACTCTTGGAGTGAGAGGAGGAGTGGGACTTTTTTACCTTAGCCATGCGGGGCACTCTAGCAGAGGCGAAAAGTAAGGTCAATCAAGAGAGACATTGAAGGAATGGATAAAACGGCGGAGCTTTCCCACAGATGCCATCCCCTCCCCCTTGTTTTCGTAAATACGGCAAACAAAGGACTTACAGGAACGGCGTCTGTAAGTGTGGGAAACAAAGGAGTTATGGTTCCATTTCCCGGCAGCCCCGCCAAGGGGCCTGCGATTCGGCTGTGCGTCACTTCTGAGGTTAGTATACAACAGGTTACTGGATAAAGCAAGGAAATTCGAAACGGCAGATCGCTGAAGAGGGCAGACGACGCCAAACCCGACCCTTTCGAATCAAGGTGCAGTACACCCAAGAGAGAAAGCGCAGAGCCGGCGAGATGCCGGCGTTACCACAGAAGACAACACCGGCAGATGCCGGGCTAAAGCCCAGGCGCTACATTTAGATCCTAAACCCGTAGAGCGGAGGAAATGATGTCGTCGAGGGTGGGGTAGCGGGGGGACCAGCGGAGTTCGCGGCGGATTTTATCTGAGCTAGCGATGAGCGTAGGAGGATCGCCCGGGCGGCGCGGGGATTCAATGAAGGGGACTTCCCTGCCGGTGATGCGGCGGGTGGCCGCGATGACTTCGCGGATGCTGTAGCCGGTGCCGGTTCCGAGATTGTAGATGCAGTGATGGGAATGTTCGAGCGCTCGCAAGACCAGGAGGTGAGCCTGCGCGAGGTCGTAGATGTGAATGTAGTCACGGACGCAAGTGCCGTCGGGAGTGGGATAGTCGATGCCGAAGATGCTGACCGGACCGGCGCTGCCGAGAGCGGCGCGAAGCACGTTGGGGATGAGATGAGATTCGGGCTCGTGGCGTTCGCCGTGTCCGTCCCATGCTCCGGCGGCGTTGAAGTAGCGAAGCACAGCGTAGCGGAGTCCATGAATCCGGCGAAACCACTCGAGCATGATTTCGGTTTGGAGTTTGGACTGGCCATAGGGATTCACGGGGAGTTTTGGCGCGTCTTCGCTGATGGGAAGAGTTTGCGGGAAGCCGAAAACGGAGCAGGAGGAAGAGAAAACGAAGCGCGTGATTCTGTGGCGGATAGAGGCCTCGAGAAGAGTGAGCGACGCCGCGGTATTGTTGCGGAAATAGAGCGCGGGATCGCGCATGGATTCGCCAACTTCGGCGCAAGCGGCGAAGTGCATGACGGCATGGATGTCGGCTGCGGAGAAGAGTTCATCGAGGAGTGCGGAGTCGGCGATATTGCCGATGACGAGGCGGGCGGCGGAAGGGACGGAGTCGCGGTGGCCGCGGGAAAGATCGTCAAGAACGGTCACCTGAAAATCGTTTTGCAGGAGTAGACGGACGGCAGCTCCGCCGATATAGCCCGCGCCGCCAGTGACGAGGATGTGCTGGGTCATGGAGGATTCGCTAGTTCGATCGGCCCCAGGTTCCGATTTTCTTGTCTATGACGTAGAGCGGGCGAGCTTTGACTTCCTCATAAATGCGGCCGACGTATTCGCCGATAATTCCGAGGAACAGCAGCCCAACCCCCGAGAGAAAGGTGATTACAAACACCAGGGCGGTAAAACCTTTGGGGTTCTGGTGAAGGATAAACTTCGAGAAGACGGAATAGATGGCGAAGAGTACCGAGAGGACGACAGCGCTGAAACCACCCAGGGCGGCAGCTCGAATGGGAATCGTTGAAAACGAGAAAATGGCGTCCGAAGCGAGCTTGAGATATTTCAGGACGCCGTACTTGCTTTCGCCAGCGAAGCGTTCGGAGCGCTCGATGGGAATGCCGATCTGGCGGAATCCGACCCAGCTACGCATGCCGCGGAGATAGCGGTGGTGTTCGCGCATGCTGCGAAGATTGTCGAGGACGCGGCGGGACAAGAGGCCGAAGTCTCCCGCATCTACGGGGAGATTCATGTCGGACATGCTGGCCATCAGCCGATAGAAAATGTAGAAGCAGGCCTTGAGCCAGATGGCTTCCTTGCGGCGGCGGCGCTGCGCATAAACCACGTCATAGCCTTCGTGAAATTTCTGGAGGAGGAGATGGATGGCTTCGGGGGGATCCTGAAGGTCGCCATCGAGAACAACACAGACGTCCCCGGAGACGTGATCGAGCGCGGCGCTGAGAGCGGCTTGATGGCCGAAATTGCGAGATAGTGAGATGACTCGAATGCGAGGATCGCGGGCGGCATATTCCTCGAGGAGAGAGAGGGTGCGGTCGTAGCTGCCGTCGTCTACAAAGAACATTTCGTGCGGGCCACCGGGGAGACTGTCGAGAACAGCGGTGACGCGGGAGATGAGTTCCGGAAGACCGGTTTCTTCGTTGTGGAGCGGAACAGCAACGGAAACCCGTGGGTTTTCGCTCATGGGTTTACGCGCGTCCTTTGAAGTAGACGAAATCCATTATCGGCTGCCCGAAATGCACGATTGAAAATGCTTCAAAGACTTCTGTCTTAAAGTACGTTTCGAACAGAGTACGCCACTCGTCTTGTGGCCGAGGGAAATTTCCGCGGTCCCATTTCGCAAGAAGATAAGGGATGCCGCGACGTTCGGGCAGGACTACCTCGATGCTATGAACGTGACCGTCGTGGGAGAGAAGGCGGTGGCTGCCCGCGAGGACGCTGTGTACGGAAGCGCTGTCAATGTGGTGGAGAAAACTGTTGATGAGGATGAAATCGAAAGGGTCGCGGGAGGCGAGCTGATATTTGGTAATGTCGGCAACGACAAAGTCGCGGCCGAAGTGGCGGCGAGCCATTTGGATGTAACGCGGATTGATGTCGATGCCCTGGTACGCGGCATGGGAGAAGCTGGGGGCGTTGGTGCCCGGACCGCAGCCTACATCGAGAACGCTGCGTACCTGGGAAAGGTCATTGTGTTTGAGGATGCGTGCGAACTTTTGCGTGGTGAAAGGGATTTGGGAGAGGTTGAAGAGGAATGGCTGCTCGAGGAGGTAGTCGAAGAGTTTCATGGGCGCAGAGGACTGCAGTATAAGGAAATGTTGAAATGAGAACTGCGGCGTTTCCTTGGCGGACATCTTAAACGACAAGGGATCGGCGCAGCGTGTAAACGGCACTTGGATCAGCAAAGACTTCACATTCTCGGGTCAGGGATACCAAAGAGGGCAAGCAGGTTGGATTTTGTGGCAGGTGGTCTAGTCGGCTCCCGTAGACTTGGAGCCAACGTGCCTATGTCGTTGTCAATCGCCACTCAGCCGCGAGAATACCGGCCCGCTACAGCAGAGTCGCTTCAATTCAAGAATGTTTTTTTACTGGCGCTTCCCGGCATTCTGCTTGCAATTGCGTGCCTGGTTCCATTTTTGAACAAAGCCTTCACGATCGACGATCCACTGTTTCTGCTCGAAGCGCGCCAGATTCTTCGGACGCCGTTGCAACCCTGGTCTTACCCAATCTGCTGGAACCAAACGTTGACTTGCTTCGCACAGTCCGGAAGTTCGGGAGCAAATGTACGCGAAGGCCTGATGGGGTACGCACTGGTGCCGGCGGTACTGGCCAATTCGGAGGTAGTCGCGCACTTGACTCAGCTGCTTTTTGTCTGTGCCGTAGCGATGGGTATGGTGGCAATTACCCTGCGACTGGGCTTCGATAGAGGCCAAGCGATTGCTGCAGGGCTGCTGATAGTCGCGATCCCCCCGTTGCTTTCCATGGCTAATACAGCGATGCCGGACGTGTTAGCGCTCGCGCTCGAATTAGCAGGATTTGAGCGCTTGCTCGCGTGGAAGACAGAACGGAGATGGCATCAGGCGATTCTGGCTGGAATCACTCTGGGGTTTGCGCCCTACGCCCGGCCCCACGTTGCATTGTTTCTGCCATTAGGAGCGCTGTGGCTTTTTGAAGACCTTAAATTGGGAAAGGCACTAGGACAGTTGCGACGACAGATTTTCTTGTGGTCGCCGATTGCAATCGCTGCTGTTGTACTGGCGGGCGTGAACTACATTACGCGGCTGCGGGGTGCATCATCTGAACTGGTCACCACTGCGAGTAGCACGGGAAACATTCCACTCAACCTGATCGCGTACTTTCACTACCTGACCTTTCCCATCCCGCTGAGTGCGGTGTGGCTAGCGGCGAATTGGCGACGAGTGAAGATCTTGCTCGTGCCGCCACTCATCCCGGTCGCGTTCGCGTACTTCATGGTTCCGGGAATGACACTGGTGAAAGAACTGCAAGTGGCCGCGGTACTTTACGGGCTTGTGGCGATCGCGGACATCATTGCTGTATTCCTGCGGTCCGGCGATCAGAAGGGTTTGTTGTTGCTACTTTGGCTGTCGCTGCCACTTTTCACGATCGTGTATCTTCATTTGCCGCTGAAGTATCTGGTGCCAGTCCTGCCGGCGATTGTGTTCCTAATGTTGCGGGCGATTCCCACAGCAAATCGAAGGCGCGCGGCGCTCGCTTACGGAATCATCGTAGTCGCTTGTACGGGCTACTCGCTGCTGTTGCTAAGGGCGGATGCAGATTTTGCAAATTACGGCCGCAGAGCGGCGGTGGAGTTGATAGCGCCACGCGTGGCAGCAGGTGAAAAGGTTTGGTACGCGGGAGAATGGGGATTTTATTGGTACGCCGAACAAGCGGGGGCAAAGGTCGCGAAGTCAGGTGAATCAAGTGCGCGCCCGGGAGACCTATTGGCGATTGGCTTGATGGAGAATGGAGATGTCGTGCTAAAGGACTATGCAAAGCGCGAACTCGTGGATTCGCGCAGTTACGATTCTCCGCGCGGTCGCACAATGGGATTTGGGGCGGGTTTGTACTCAAACCGGTTCGGCCTTCTACCGTGGCGATGGAATCCCGCTGCCACAAACGAGTATCAAGTTTGGCGGATTCACTAGGCAGAATGCGCCCTCGGATGGCCGACAACCTAACGCGCTTGCAAAAAAACAAACTCGCAGGGATTTTTGTAGGAGTACGACCCTGGTCCGGAAAACTCAATACTTGAAATGACGAAATCGACCTTCGGCCTATCCTCGAAAATTTGCGCATATTGCGATAAGGCAGTTGGAAGATAGTTGCCAATGGATGGGGACTGCAAGACTGGGATCGAGACGCGATGGATGGTAGACGCGCCGGACTCTGGGACAATATTCATGGAAACCCTGGGGATTGCATAGGCAAGCGCGCGAATCCGGCCTTCGACGCCGAGTGGGCAGTTCATTTTCCAGAACACGGGCGCGTCGGATCGGGGTACGGTGATTCGTTCCCCGAAAATCACTTTGAATTGTTTAACAGGCTCAAGACGCCGGAAACGCGGGGAGCTGCGCCGCTCGAGCAAAAGGTTGCGGGGCCCAAGCAGGCGAGTGTCATACCAACGATAAACTTCCAACCAAGTTGCCGGGGCGTCGGTCCAGGGGTGGCGTTGATCCAACGCGCCCGCATCGAAGATCAGGTATCGCGGTCCCTGGCTTGCGACCCAATCGGCGTTCCGTTGGTCCAAAAACGGTGTATACGACGCATAACGCTCGATCACCGGAAAAAGAGAAAGATTCAGATTTTCGACAAAAGCGTTGCTGTAAATGTTTGAAAGGAAACCGACGCTCTCATTGTCAACAATCTTCGTAATTTCTGGTTCATTCCTGGCCGCAGCCGGCATTGCAGCGTAGCCTTCAATCTGCAGTTCGTGACGTAACTCTGAGAAATGAAGAATTTTTCCGACGACCCGAGGTGTCCTGATCGCCGAGAGGAGCGTGAAAGTTTCGCGTAAGTCGCCACCGGCAACGTCAACCAGCCAGAAAGTCGAGAAAAAAAGCACTACCACGATCGCGATGTCCTTCATCTGCGTTCTTGCGAACGACACCGCAAGTGCGACAAGCGCCAGAATCAAGGCTGTCATCGAAAAAAACTGTAATACGTGCGTGATGTCGGGCCTGACGAGAGCATGTCTTAGTTCAAAAAATATGGGCGCGGTCAAAACCAGGAAGAAAAACCTGAAATGAGCCGAGTCGACCCATTGTAGGGACAACACGATCGACAGGAACAATGCGATGGTCAGACAAACAACCGTAGCCGTGATCGGGGATATGGGCTCGGACATGGCGAAGGCATACCCTGAACCCAGTTCGAAGCCAGATCTCATGTACCCGCTAATCGCAGAAAACGATCCGAGGACAAGTCGGAGCGACAAAACGGCCGTGAGCAGTGGAATAAACAAAACGAAAATCGCTTGTTTCTTAGCGCCCTGCGCCGCGGAAAGCATGCGTTCCAAACAAAAGCCAGCAACGATCAACGCGGCGATTAGAGCGCTGGAAAATGCAAATAACGGCATCAATCCAAGGAAGAACAAGGAAAGGCTTAACCGAAAGGTGCCCGGTCGCAGGTGATGGTGCGCAATGAGGATGACGGCGGTCCAAAGCAAGAGGTTTCCGGGATAGAGGTCCTGATGGAAGTTCAGGCAGGTGAGAGCCAAGAAAAAAGAAAAGATCGAAAGATTGAGAAGGGGCAATCCACTTTTGAAAAAAAGGAGCCAGATCGACAGACCAAACAGTGCCCACAGCGCGGCTTGAGTCAAGAAGCCAAAGGCAAGGTTATTTCCAATATCGAATGGCAACAGAAGGTAGGTCAGTGGGCCGTAAGTCCAGAAAAAATCATGGCCCATGACGAGGCCGTGAGCGGCGGCGTAATTCAAAGCGAAGAACCAAGTGTTATCAAAACCGACGGGGCTTGGTATGCAATAGCGGAACGGGCAGAAAGCCGAAATCAAATACACGAGCAGCGTCCACCGACCAACTAGTGACCAAATGGATTTGGGCTGGCTTTCGATCATCAACGGTGTGGACGGTTTTCAGGATACAGGACGAAGATGACTCATGAACGCCGGCCGTTCTTCTTGACGAATTGAAGAAATAAGTAAAATATCAATCCCTCCAATACACCACAAAATCACCGATTGGGCGCGACATGGGGAATCGGCCGCGCACCAGGTTTGTCAACACGTTCCGCTGATCCAGCGAAAAAGGCGGATGCTGAAGAACCACAGCGACTTTGATGGTCTGGTCTCGGTCCACAAGTGAAACTGCCCGGTGTTCATATTCTTGCGCGTCCTCAAGGAACTCAAAAAGTGACCGAGAAGGGCTCGCATAGCCGGCGAGGAAATATACCTCGGGACAATCCGGGCCAACCAGGATGGTGCCTCCGCGAGCGTGTTCGACAATGAACGGGACGAGCATGTTGTACTGTGAAGCTTCGTCAGCGCGAACGAAAAGTCCGCCGGCGCGCGGCGGATGGAGGCGAAGCAAAGTTCGATCGACCGGAGTGGGAAATTGCATCGCGCGGACGAATGAAAATGGCAGCATGAATACGGCAAATGTCGCGGCAAGGGCGGTGGAAATTTTCCAATTAAAGCGCGACGCGTGAGGCAGCAAAGAGAGCAATGCGGCAAGCGAAAGCAAGAAAAGTGGAGCTACATAACAGAAATAGAGAGGCGTAGAGAAGGGGAACTGGACAAGACTACACATAGCCGTGACGCACAGTAGAAGCATGGATTGGCGATAAGCTGAGTCGCGGCACTCGCCAACCGTATCGGGCCGCCCTAGCCAGATAGCCCCAGCAAGAACGAACACGGGAATCGCTGCAGCGAAAGACTCGAAGACCATGAGGTAGGCCAACCGAACGTTGAGGCAAACCAGGACTAGTGCAGCGGCGAAAAAAATCTTCAGCCAGCCAAGAAGACGTCGATTGAATGGTTGCGAACGTTCGGTCAGGAAGATAAGCCATACGAAAGCCAGGATCGCCAACTGAGGATCGGGCGGCGAGTGCTGAGCATCATGGAGCCGCCGCAAGTGGAGAACGGTGAGCGCGTTCACAACGTCGTGCAGCGCACCGTTCCGCCAGTACCAAATGAAAAACAAGCAAAGTGGAGCGATGAGGCCAGCTACGAAAGGCGAAAGCATCCTAAAAAGAACTCTGAAACGAGCAGCACTGGAGGAGTGAGGATGTCTGAATTCTCGAAAGATCAACATGACTGCGATCGCCAGTGGCGGCAGCACAAAGTGAAAAAATTCAGGAAACCCTCCGACGGTCATAATCAGCCTAAGCAACAACACGGAGAACAGAAGCAAACCGAGCAATAAGAAGAAAAAATAGATGCTCAGTGCCCTGTGGGGACGGGGCAGCGGTTGCTGCGATATGCTTTGTTCGTAGTAGATAAGGAAAAGCAAAACACCGGCGACATACAGCAGCCCAGGGCTCTTCATCAGGAACGAAAGACCGCCGCAGATGCCGGCTAGGATGAGCCAAAGCGGCGCTGGTTTACGAAGATACCGGAAAATGGCGAATGAGCCGAAAGTGGCAAAAAAGAGGCAATACCAAGACGGCATCGCCGCCGCGTAATTTGGCACGCTCCAAACAACTCCCAACAGAGTGATGCCCGCCGCGGGCCACGGCGATAAAAAGCTGTTTGCGATCGAATAAACGGTAGGAACCCAGGCAAGAAAAAACAGAAAGAGCATGTACCTGAGCGACATGAGATTGGTGCCGAAGATCCGAAATGCTGCCGCGTCGAGATAGGCCAATCCTCCTGTATAAGGCTCGACATAGTCCCGATGGGGCAACTGACCTTGGAGAACTCGCTCTGCAGATTGCGAGAGGATGCCCTCGTCATGGGGAACCCAGTTACGATTCAAGAAGAATCCAAAGTACAGGCTCGAAACCAAGAAGGTGAGAGCACACGCAACTTGGCTCGCGGTCCAAACGAAAGTGCGATTCATGGCCGCCAGAAGACCTCGAACTTATCGAATTTGCGCGATTCGGAGAAATGGGCCTCCGCAAGAGCGGCCAGAATCATATCGCGGTAAGGACGGGAAAACGCGGGGGCGTCGTTGACTACAACCACCTTTATGAAGTCCGGACGGGCCAGCTGTTCCCGAAGATGAGCTTTGTACTTTGCGGGAGGCTCAAAAAAATCAAAGAAGAACGGCGTCGGGTTCGGGAGACCGGATAGAAAATAGATCTGAGGGCAATCTGGTCCGGCCAGGATCGGCTTGCCAGCAGCGTGCTGTATCACAGACGGAATCAATGCCTGATAGGTCGCTGCCTGGTCATCAAAAACGCGGAGATTCCCTGCACGGAGAAGGTTCAGCCGCGCGTTTGGAAAAGCGGGAAGGCGTTCGAATTCGAATGCTGCGATGGAAGCCGGCCTGAACACGAACATGGCAAAGACGGCGAGAAAGGCTCCGGCGACGGCTAGATTGAGCGTGCTCCGATGTGGCGGCAGAGAGAAAACTGCCGCCAAGGCCAAGAAAAACAAAGCAGCAAAATAGCAAAAATAAAGCGGGCCGGCGTAGGGAACCTGGATGAGGCTTAAAGTGCTGACGACAGAGACGAGCAGCATGATCCGCTGGTCTTGTGCTCCATCTTCGCGACTCTTCCGCCGCAGGTAGAGGAGTATGGCTACTGCTGCCGCCAAGAGAGGCACGGTGGCGCGCACCGAGTCCAGGACCAGCAAGAAAGCGAGCACGGACCTTCGACAAACCATCAATAGTGCCAAGGCCAAAAGGACTTGGGACAAAACTGGCAAAACGGAAGGGCGCGAGGACCGCGCATTTTGAAATAGAAAATATGCGATCGGTATCGCAAAAAATTCGAAAAGCCAATGCGGAGGAGCGAGCCGAGCATCCGTAAATCGCTGAAGTTGGTTTACAAAGAGGTTGGTAAGCAGCGGCTGCAGCGCACCAGAGCGCCAGAACAGGGCGGCGAATACGGAAAGTGGTACAGCAACACCGGCTAAGAACGGCAAAGAGAGTGAGTAGAAGCGCTTGAAGCGGACCCAACTGGTCGCGGAGGATTCTTCACGCTCGCGGATTACCAGTAACGAGGAGAGGGCAAGCGACGGAAGTACGAAATGAACGAATTCGCTGGCGCTTGCGGGCCGCATGGCGACCCATGCGAGCACGACCATGAATAGCGCGAGCGACGAGACGACAAAGGCGCCATAGACAGGAGAGCGAACGGCGTCGGAAGTCGAAGCGGAATGCTTGGAAGTTTGTTGCTCTCGAAAGACAAGAAACAAAAGGACTCCCGCGATATAGAAGAGCCCGGGTGTTTTCACAAGCACTGACAGTCCACCGCAAATTCCGGCGGCGACCAACCACCCGGCGCGAGGTGAGCTGATGTAGCGAAGGAGGGCAAAAATCCCAAATGTGGCCAGGAAGAGACAATACCAGGACGGCATTGCCGCCGGGTAGTTTGGAACGCTCCAGACGACAGCGAGCAGCGTTACTGCGGCAGCGGGCCACGATGAGCAGAATTCGCGGGCGATGGCGAAAACAATAGGAACCCAAACCAGGAAAACCGCGAAAAGCAGCCAGCGCAAGACCATCAAGTCGACGCCGAAAACGCGAAAGGCCGCGGCGTTGAGGTAAGTCAGGCCCCCGGTATAAGGTTCATCGAAGTCGCGATGTGGAAGTTCTCGATTGAGGACGCGCTCGGCGGACTGGCTCAAAATCCCTTCGTCGTGCGGCACCCATCCCCGATTGAGGTTCAGGCCCAGGTAGAGTGCGGAGATGGTCCAAACGAAAAAAAAGATCGCAAGCGAATTCGCACGAGGTAGCGGGCGTGAGAGCAATCAAGTACCCTTCATCAGCGCAACCTATTCCACTGCTGTGAGAAAGAATTTAGCACTCGAAAGTGCGATTATGTTGCGGCCTTGCGGGAAACGTACAGCGTAGAGAGGCAGCGGGTTTCCAAAAAGAAACGGAGAGACATATATGAAGAGGAGAACGATGGTGAAGGGGATGGGGCTGGCGGGAATGCTATCTGGGCTGGCACCCGACGTGTTGAGTGCAGCGAGCGCGCCGGCGGAGGGAGCGGTGTACGAGTTGAGGGTGTACACGGCGGCGGAGGGGAAGCTGCCGGAGTTGTTGAAGAGGTTCCGGGAGCATACGACGAAGCTGTTTGAAAAGCACGGGATGAAGAATGTGGCGTATTGGACGGCTACGGACGAGCCGAAGAAGGCGAATACACTGATCTACATTTTGAAGTCCCCGAGCCGCGAAGCTCATACGGCGAGCTGGAAAGCGTTTCAGGATGATCCGGAATGGCAGAAAGTGAGGTCGGAGAGCGAGGCGAACGGGAAGCTGGTCGATCACGTGGATTCGACGTTCATGGTGCTGACGGACTTTTCGGCAAAGATCTAGGTGAGGAAGCGTGGAAACGCTGGGGACAAACAGGGCGTCATGATTCCCAGGGGCCTGCGGAATTCTGGTTGGAATCATTACCAGATTGGGAGCAGGGGCGAAAAATAGGTGTGCGGCGGGGCGGGTTCTCGCGGAGACTACTACTGCAACGTCGAGTGGTTGTCTTGAGCAGTCAGCGGGTGCAATAACGGCCCCCGGCTGGCAGGTTGCGTTAGGCGAGCCAGTTCAGCGGACAGGGTGCGGCCGATTTGGGCTGCGCGGTGGCCGTGTGTTATGGTTTCGAGCTTACGTAGTGCTTTGAGAACGGATTGACGACTAGTGCCTTTCATCAACTTTCCTGCACGCGAAATTAACTGCAAGCTGGTGTACTACGGTCCGGGTCTGGGCGGAAAGACCGCGAACCTGCAGTGGATCTACGACCATACGGGGCAAAATCAAAAAGGAAAAATGGTTTCGCTGGCGACGGAGACTGACCGGACGCTGTTTTTCGACTTTTTGCCGCTGGATTTGGGAACCGTGCGCGGGTTCAAGACGCGCTTTCATTTATATACCGTGCCCGGCCAGGTGTTCTATGAGGCCAGCCGGAAGCTGATTTTGAAAGGCGCGGACGGCGTGGTGTTCGTGGCGGATTCGCAGGAAGAGCGGCTGGACGCGAACTTTGAGACGCAGGAAAACCTCTACGAGCACTTGAAAGAGCACAACCTGAACTTCGATACGATCCCGTACGTACTGCAGCTGAACAAGCGCGACTTGCCGAACGCGATGCCCGTGACGGAGTTGACGAAGCAGCTGCAGAAGAAAGGCGAGCCGGTGCTGGAAGGCGTGGCGGTTACGGGTCAGGGCGTCTTCGAGACATTGAAAGAAGTCGCCAAGCTGGTGCTGGCGGAGTTGAAGAAGAGCGGGTGAGCACGGTTCGGCACGAATCACGAACGCCAACGACTGAAAACCTTCAATAGAGGCGGAAAGTTACTTCGACAGGCACGACGACGGGGACTGGCGTGCCGTCCTTGTTTGTTGCAGGCTTGAACCGCCACTTCTTGATTGTTGAGAAAGCTTGCTCGTCCAACCCATATCCGATTAACTTCATCGGGCGAATCTGCTTGGCTTCACCTTCAGCGGAAATAAGAACCTGAAAGACATCCGTGCCATTGATCCTCGCGCGTCGCGCCAGGTCAGTGTAGGAAGGATCCGGGCAGCGAATACAAGAGGGCATGGAAGCGCCCTTTTGTGAGCCAGGCTGCGTCTGCCGACTCAGCGAAGGAACGTCGGATGGCAAGGGTAAAAACAAACTTTCGAAAAATTCGTTGCTTTCGAACGTCGATGACAAAGGAGCGAGCGTTTCAGAACTAGCAGTGCGGACCGGATTGAGTTGAAGGACGTAGGAGTTGCCACGTTTTTCCAGAGTACCGACGATCAAGAGATCGGCGCCGATGTGCCCAGCCGAAGCGTTCAGTGAATCGCCCGGTATGAGCGCATCAGCACTGAGATGCAGGTGGGCAAGGTCTGTGTCAAAAGCGAGGTGATCGGCGACGTTAAGTTTGAGTTTTTTCTTGTCTTGAACCTGCAAGATTGAGGATAGCAGCAAGGAAAAATAGTGGGCCTGCGAAGAGTTGGCGCCGGAGATGGGGCGCAAATCAACGACAGCAACGAGACGGGGTTTGGCGGGCTTGATCTCGCGCGCAAGGCGATCGGCCAGTTCCACAAGTTGCGGAATTTGGGCGGCGGCCGGATTCGAGTTAAGGAAGGTTCCGGCCAAGAGCAGAAAGCCGCTCAAGGCGAATGGTCGCATCATGCGTTGAAATTCGACGCGGCGGCGAAGGTGTCGAAGGTGGGGATGGCTTCGACGAGGCGCGTGACGGTTAGAGCGTCGCGGACGCGACCGGGCTTACAGAGGAGATGAAGGCATCCACCTACGCGGGACAACGAAACAGAAATGCGCACGAGGGACGAGATGCCCGTGCTGTCGATCTGCGGGACGCCATTGAGGTCGATAACGACTTTTCGGCCAGCTTCGTTGAGGATGGCCTGAAGTGCGTTGGTGAGCTGGTCGCTCGATTCGCCGATGGTCAAGCGGCCGTGTACATCAAAAATGTGGATGCCGTCCTCGTGGCGGACGTTGATTTCGATGGGAGCGTACTGGGTCATGGTCTGATCTTAAAGGGTAACGCGGCATTATACGATTAACAGATCAGGGTGTGTAAAACAAACCCTGAAACCCAGGCCCTGAAACCCGGGCAGCGGTCGGACTGGCAAATGAAATTGGCCGTCAAGCACAGGTGGAGCGTATCGACAGGTGAGGCGCGGAAAATTCAGGAAAAGCTGCGCCAAAAGTGGGAGGGTGAAGACCGGCTGGGCACGATTCGAACCGTGGCGGGGCTGGACGCCGCATTTGTCCTGAACGGCTCGCAGGCGTTCAAAAAGCCGTCACGCTGGAACGCGTTACGAGAGGCCAATCGAGCGATCGGAGCGGTGGTCCTGTTCAGCTATCCGGAAATGAGCGAACTGGAGCGCGCCTATGCCGAAGTGCCGCTTGAATTTCCGTACGTGCCAGGTTTCTTAAGTTTTCGGGAAATTCCCGCTCTGCTGGCTGCCTTGCGCAAATTGAAGGAAATGCCGGATTTGCTGTTTTGTGATGGACAGGGTTACGCACATCCTCGACGCATGGGGCTGGCTTCGCATCTTGGAGTCATTCTCGACGCGCCATCGATTGGCTGCGCTAAGAGCCTGCTGACTGGCGATCACGGTGCCGTTGGCCGTCAGCAGGGAGAGTGGAGCGCCATTCGCGATGGCGGTGAAACCATCGGCGCGGCCTTGCGGACACGGACGGACTGCGCGCCGATGTTCATTTCATCGGGCCATCGCGTGTCCCTGCAAACGGCATTGCGGCTGACACTATCCGTTTGCGATGGCACGCGCGTTCCGCGTCCTACGCGGGAGGCCGATCGCTACGTGAGTCGAACAAAGAGAGAAACCGTACAAATCAAAGTACAGGGCGTTCGCATCGGAAAAATCAATCAGCACAATCAAAATTTCTGACTTCGAGCAGGGCCGAGGCTGCGTATAATGCCGCATGCCAGATGGGTTGTCCCCGGTAGTGCAAGTCATCGCGCAATTTCAACGAAGCGGAGTGGAGTGACTGATGAAGCATGCAGTCTTGTGTTGTTGTCTATTCGTGAGCCTTCTGGCGGTTGCAGTTCCCCTCCCCGCGCAAGCGCCCGCCTCGACGACTCCCGCCTCCGCTTCCTCACCTGCAGGTTCGTCTGACGCCTCCAAGGAATTGAATGACAAGCTGGCCCAACTCGATCAGAAGGTTGCGGCGGCGCAATCGGCCGGCGATAACGCCTGGATGCTGACCAGCGCGGCATTGGTGTTGATGATGACCGGCCCGGGTCTTGCGTTGTTTTACGGAGGCCTTGTCCGCCGCAAGAACACGCTGGCCATCATGATGCAGAGCTTCGCCATGATGGGCTTGATTACGGTGCTGTGGGCCATCTGTGGCTACAGCCTGGCATTTGGCGGAGACGGAAAGTTTATTGGAGACTTGTCGCACGTATTCCTGCGCGGCGTTGGCGTGGCGCCCAACGCGGATTACTCGGCCACGATTCCGCAGTTGACTTTCATGGTCTACCAGTTGATGTTCGCGGTGATTACGCCCGCGCTGATTACTGGCGCAACGGCTGAACGAATGAAGTTCAGCGGTACGGTGCTGTTCATGACTTTGTGGTTTTTCGTAGTGTATGTGCCGCTGGCGCACATGGTGTGGGGTAAGGGCGGACTGCTGAATGCGGCGGGTGGGAAATTCCCGTGTCTCGATTTCGCAGGCGGAACCGTCGTGCACATCACTTCCGGAGTGTCAGCGCTGGTCTGCGCACTGTACATGGGCAAGCGCGTGGGCTTTCCCAAGCAGCCCATGCCGCCACACAGTTTGGTGTTGAGCTTTATCGGTGCCTGCCTCTTGTGGGTGGGCTGGTTCGGATTCAATGCAGGCAGCGCTTTGGCAGCGGGCGGATTGGCATCGAGCGCGTTTGTTGCGACGCACTTTGGCGCTGCGGCTGCAGCGTTTGGGTGGAGCGTGGCGGAGTGGTTCAAGAACGGCAAAGCCAGCGCGCTGGGAGCGATTTCCGGGGCGGTAGCGGGTTTGGTTGCGATTACGCCGGCTGCCGGGTTTGTGCGGCCGATGCCAGCACTGGTGATTGGGCTGATTGCCGGAGTGTTCTGCTACCTGATGGTGACGAAGGTGAAGGCGCTCTTCGGGTATGATGACGCGCTGGACGCTTTTGGCGTGCACGGCGCGGGCGGAACGATAGGCGCGTTGCTGACGGGAGTGTTCGCACAGGCCATCGTCAATCCAATTTTTGGCGACGGCAAGCCGGTGGGCGCGCGCGACGGGAATTGGGGCCAGGTGGGAAATCAATTGATCGGAGTACTCTTCTCCTGGGGTTTCGCTCTGGTCGGCACGATCGTGATTCTCAAAATAACCGACTTGATTACCGGTTTCCGCGTCACGGAAGAGCACGAAGTGGAAGGCCTGGACATTACTCAGCACGGCGAAGAAGCGTACTATCTGGAATCGTAAGGTAGCGGTATAGCAAGGCCGCATTGAGAAAACCCGCCCTCTGAAGAGGGCGGCTGCACGGGAAGAAGCGGGCGGAGGCGGAGCGGAAATCCATGATGAAACTGGAAGCCATCATTCAGCCATCACGGTTTGAATCGGTGAAGGACGCCTTGCGCGAAGCCGGCATCGAGGGCATGACGGTCACAGAAGTGCGCGGCCACGGCCGGCAGAAAGGCCACACAGAGGTTTATCGCGGTCGCGAGTACACCGTGGATCTGCTGCCCAAGATCAAGCTGGAGATGGTGCTGCCCGACAAGCTGGTGAACACCGTTGTGGACACCATCCTGAAGACCGCCAAGACAGGAAAGATTGGCGACGGTAAAATATTTCTGTCGCGGGTGGAAGAGGCGATCCGCATCCGCAACGAGGAGCGCGGCGAAAGCGCGCTCTAGGTTGTGTCTTCTGCTGCTCAAACCGGCCCTGCTCCGGACAAGCCTCACGCAAGAAAGATGCCAGGTTCAGCAAAACCCATGAGTGAGCTCGTTCCGCAAGTGGAGGCGGAACGGCAGCGGATTCGCGCGCAATTTGACGCGGGCGCCGCGGCCAAAGAGACGCTGCACCAGCTTTGCCAGCTAGCCGATAACACCATCAACGAAACGTTCGGCAACATGTTGAAAGTGCATGACACGAAGCAGGATGGGCTGTCGCTGCTGGCGCTTGGCGGTTACGGCCGCCAGATGCTGTTTCCCTATTCGGATCTGGACATCCTGTTTCTCTTCGAAGATCAGAAATCGGAAGAAGAGTTTCGCCCGCTGATTTCTGAATTTTCCCGCACCATGTGGGACCTCGGTTTCCGCGTGAGTAGCGCTGGCCGCACAATTGACGAATGCAAGCGTATTGAGGAAGACAACGCTGAGTTTCACCTCGCTCTGCTCGACCGCAGATTTCTCAGCGGCGATCGGGAACTCTTCGACAAACTTGACAAGCGCATCCTGCCTCCTTCGGAGAAGCAGGCTCGGCCGTTTTTGTTCTCGCAATTGCATCGCCTGACTAAAGAGCGATTGGCGCGCTACGGCAACACGATTTTTCACCTGGAGCCAAACGTCAAAGAAGCTCCTGGTGGACTGCGCGACTATCAGGCGGCGTTCTGGCTGCGGCAGATTCTTGGGGACCGTCCGGATCTTCGAGGATCATCTGCAGCCGACGAAGAAATTGCGGCGGATGCGGTGGAGTTCCAGAGCGCGATTCGCTGTCTCTTGCACTACGCAAATGCGCGCAATGACAACACCCTGACCTATGAAATGCAGGAAGAGGCGGCGAATCGCTCTTTGGCCGTGCGCGATGGCGTAAAACGAGACGCGGCGGAGTGGATGCGACTCTATTTTCGCCACGCGCGCACATTGAATCGCCAGTTACTGCGCTACCTCGATCAAAAAATCACCATGCCGCTCTCGCTTCGGGAGCGGTTTTTTAGTGCAGCGCGCAGCGTGGCCCGGCCGGAGCCTCCGCCCAGCGGAGCGCACTTCGCCATTCGTAACGGACAGTTTGAGATTTTGAATCAGGCGGCGCTCGCGGACCGGGCAATCATCTATTCGCTTTTCACGGAAGCGGCGCGAACGGGCACACCTCTTAGTCGCGACGCCGAACGCATCATCACCTACGTGCTTTCGCACTCGGAAGTGGAAGCGATCAACCAGGTGATGACGTGGGAAACGTTCAAGGAAATCCTTGCCTCGGACTATCCCGGCATGGCCTTGCGGCCGATGCAGCGCCTGGGAGTTCTGATGGAAGTTTTGCCGGAATTTCGCGCCATCGATTCGCTGGTGGTACGCGATTTCTATCATCGCTATACGGTTGACGAACATTCGCTGCGCACCATTGAACACTTGCAGGCGCTTGCCGATCCGCCAGACGCGCGGGGCACACAAATAGCAGCGCTTTGGAGAACGCAGGAACGCCGCGACCTGTTGGTCTTTGCGCTTTTGCTGCACGACACGGGCAAGGGCATGCCCGTCGAGAATCATGTCCAGGGCAGTCTCGTTTCGCTTGCCAGCGCTGCCTCGCGCCTCGGATTGACATCGGAAGAGGAAGCCGAAGTGCGTTTTCTCATTGAACACCACCTGGACATGTCTGCTACGGTGCAGCGGCGTGACATTTTTGATCCGTCGACCGTCTCGAGTTTTGCCGCGACGGTTTCGACACTCGAACGACTGCAGCGGCTTTGCCTGCTGACCTACGCAGACATCCACGCAGTGAATCCGGAAGCATTGACACCGTGGAAAGCGGAAATGCTCTGGCAGCTCTTTGTAGCTACCGCAAATCATCTGAGCCGCAGTCTTGATACTGACCGCTTGCACGCCTCCGACGAGGCTTCCATCCTTGCGGAGGTTCAGGCTGTTTCGGGCGGCGCGGCGCGTGCGGAAATCGAGCGTTTCCTCGAAGGTTTCCCGCGCCGCTACCTCGCGGTTCATTCCGCGGCAGAGATTGCCGCGCACTTTGCCCTTTATCGTAAGCTCGGCAACGCTCCTCTGCAGACAGAATTGAAGGCAGAACGCCACGGCTTTTCGCTGACGTTGCTGACCGCCGACCGGCCGCGCCTCTTCGCCACCATCGCGGGCGTGCTCGCGGCCTGGGGCATGAACATCATCAAAGCCGATGCGTTTGCGAACGCCGCGGGCGTCGTGCTCGATACGTTTCATTTTTCCGACTTGCACCGCACGCTTGAGCTGAATCCCACTGAAGTAGAGCGATTCCAGAAAAGTCTCGGCGAAGTCCTCGGCGGAAAGGCCGCTCTCGAGCCGCTGTTGCAGAGCCGCGAATCGGCCAGCCGCGCTCGACCGCCCAAGGTCGCCGTTACAACGCGGGTCAGCTTCGACGCAGAAGCTTCGGCGCACAGCACGCTGCTCGAAGTTGTCACGCAGGATCGAGCTGGTCTTCTCTACGACATGGGCTCGGCGCTGGCGCGGCTCGATTGCAATATCGAGGTTGCGTTGATCGATACCGAAGGTCAGAAAGCGATCGACGTCTTCTACCTCACATCGCAAGGCAACAAACTAGATTCGAGGAAGCAGGGTGTTCTTCGCGAGGTTCTTCAGGGCACGCTCGGCTAGTCCTCGCGTATTTTCGGGTTAGAATCCTTCGCGGATTCTTTGGATCGTCAAAACGATGCCCTTCCCTGTTGTTCGAAGAACCGCATTTTTCTCGACCGCGCTGATATTTGGCCTTCTGACGTATGCGCAAACCACACAATTTGAAATTTTCCGCGATTGGAGGCGCGTGAGTGAGACACCAATTCTCTCTCCGCAAGGCGGTAGCTGGGAATCGGCCGGCACGTTCAATCCGGCGGTAATCGTTCGTGATGGAAAATTTGTGATGCTTTACCGTGCGCAAGATGCTGCGGGCACATCGCGATTGGGTTATGCCGAAAGCACGGACGGAATCCACTTCACCCGGCGCGCCGAGCCAGCGCTGAGTCCGGAAGCTCCATATGAAAAAGACGGCGGCGTGGAAGATCCCCGGTTAGTGCAAATTGGCGACACGTTCTATCTGACTTATACCGGTTACAACAAGAAAGACGCCCAATTGTGTTTGGCGGAATCAAAGGATCTCCTCCACTGGAAACGCCGCGGCGTGATTCTTCCCGCTTATAAAGGAAATTGGAATCGCGCATGGACCAAAGCGGGAACGATCGTGCCGGAAAAAATAGACGGCAAATACTGGATGTATTGGCTCGGAACGGCAGCGGACAAGACCGATCAGATGGGGCTGTCCAGTTCAACCGATCTTGTGCATTGGACTGAAGAGACCGAAACACCGGTGCTGCCACGGCGGCCAGGAAAATTCGATTCGCGTGTCGTCGAGCCTGGGCCGCCGCCCATCCTTACTGCGGATGGCATATTGCTGGTCTACAACGGCGCCGACGACAGGCTCGTGTACCGCACGGGCATCGTGGTTTTCGATCGGCGTGATCCGAGGAAAGTACTTTACCGCAGCGACCAGCCTGTTTTCGCTCCTGAACCCGAATGGGAAAAAATAGGTCAGGTGCCTAACGTGGTGTTCGTCGAAGGAATGGCCCGCAAGGGAAACGCCTGGCTGTTCTACTACGGAGGCGCCGACAAGTTCGTCGGCATTGCCACCGCAAAGCTGGGCATCGTTTCGCACCCGAACTAAGTTGTCCGGCCGCTGCAGTCCACTTAGTTCAAGCCGTTCACGCCGCTAACAAATCCACCCAAGTGGCCGGCGACAATGACAGCGATCGTGACTGCCGCTTCCAAGACGAAGCGTACGGGCGGCGCCGGGTCGTTTTTGCGGCGCGCACGAAAGAGAACAACCCAGGTCATTACGATCCCGGCTGCCGCGCAAAGCCCCGCGATGAGGTGCTGAAGGAGGATGCCCTTGAGCGTTTGGCCTTCGAGCTGCCACTGCCAAGCAATCAAGCCTGTGGCTGCGGCGGGAATCACAAACGCCGCAGCCAAAGCAAAGTTGTAGTAGGCCGCGTCTCCAAGACTTTGCCGATTCAACCATCGCCCCGCAAGATCGAGCGCGACGCCGGCAATGTACAGCGCGATCGGAAAATGAATCAGCACAACATGCTGGGCGTGCCTGGCAAGCACGACTGTCCGCCAATCGAAAGGATTCACCGCGGCGATCGCGATCATCACTTGACCACAACTTTCGCGGTCATTTTCGGGTGAATCGAGCAGAAGTAGGTGTACGTGCCTTCTTTGCTGAACGTGTAGGAAAACTTATCGTCGGTGTCGAGCGGCTTGGATTTGAAGGTCGTCTTGTCGTCACTGACCACGGTATGCGGAATATCGTCACGGTTCACCCAATTTACGGTAGTTCCCTTCGTGACCGTGATCTCTCCGGGCGCGAAACTGAAATTGTCAATCTTCACCTCGCTTTTTGTTCCATCGTCACCAACTTTTGCAGACGTTGAACGCGTTCCCACAGTTAGCGCCGCAGCCACGCCACCCAGTAACATCGCACTCGCCAGATATCGTTGTTTGCGATTCATTTCTTTCTCCTTAGATCTTGAATTCATGTACGTCCCGAGCTACTCCAAACGAGCAAACTCAGCCCAACTTCGAGTCCACGATTGCAAGCGCGTCTTTGCCCTGCACAAGATTCACGTCGGTAATTCCGAGCAATCCGCGTAATTGTTCGGCAGGCACCTTCATCGGACCTGGCGAATCCGCTTGCCCCGGTGCCGGCTGAGGGAACGCCGTTGATGCGGCAGTGTGGAAGGTCACGTTCCCCTCCACCTTTTGCATCGTTTGGTGGATGTGACCGTTAAGCACTGTCACCGAGCCGAACTTTTTCAAATAACCGAGCGCCTGCGCGCTGTCTTCGGTGCCCCAGCCCCACTCGGGATACACAGACCAAAGGGGAATGTGCGCGAACACGACGATTGGCGTGCTCGCGGAAAGGTGCTTCACGTCATCTTCCAGCCATTCGAGTTGTTCGCTGCCGAGCGAACCCAAGCCCCCGGCCTTCAGATTCATTACGTTAACCAGGCCGACAAAATGAACGCCTTTCTTGTCGAAGCTGTACCAGCCTCCCTTCTTGGCGTTTTTCCCGAAGCGATCGAGGTACTGTTTTCCGTCGTCGCCGATGACGTCGTGTTCGCCGGGAACGTAAAACACGTCTTTGGCAACCGCACCGCGCAGAATCTGCTCTACGTTGTCGAACTCCTCGGCGCGCGCGAGGTGGCTGATGTCGCCGGTATGCAGCAGGAACTCGGGCGGCGTCGCGAGGCCGTTGATTTTTTCGACGGCAGCCTTAAGCGTGCTTGCCACGTCGGGATTCGCTGGTTTGTTAAAGCCCATGTGGCTGTCGCTGATCTGTGCGAAACTCAGCTCGCCCTTCATCTTTGAAGGATCGACTTCGGCGAGCCGGCTCAAGCTGTAAGACTTCAGCACGCCCCCCTGCATCACGCAGAAGGCGCCGGTTCCGGCCCAAGCCATGCACTTCAGGAATCCCCGACGGTCAATTCCGTCGTGGTTATGGTCAAAAAGAATCTCGTCCTTTGCTCGCGTCACCTTCAGCTCCTTGCCGTCTGTTTCTTTCGGCCGTTTCACCTTGCAAGACCCACCAGGCTGGAGTTTTATTCCGAAGCGACGCGATTTATTTCTTATTAGAAAATTTTGGTTGGACGGGAATAAAATCAAAGGCTCCTCAGTTATCTCTCTTAGAGCCTGAAAGAGGCTGCTTTGCCGCCGGACGCGCCAACGGACGTGTTGAGTCAGAATGACCGCAGCCGCTTTGAGGCAATCGTGATGCCGCACCTCGACGCCGCTTACAATTTGTCGCGGTGGTTGCTTGGTGGCCGCAGCGAAGCCGAAGACGTGACGCAGGACGCCATATTGCGGGCTTACCGGTTTTTTAACACTTTCCATTCCGGCGACGCGCGAGCGTGGTTGCTGCAGATCGTTCGCAATTGTTGCTATACCTGGCTGAAGAAGAACCGCAACTGGGTGGATGTAGATGAACTTGACGATGCATCCGTTCCGCGCGAGGAGCAGACTCCGGAAACGCTCGCGATTTCAGTCAACGATCGCGAACGCCTGACTCGCGCGCTCGAGCAGCTTTCGCCGCACTTCCGCGAAATCCTCGTGCTGCGCGAACTCGAGGGATGTTCCTACAAGGAAATTGCCGCGATCACTTCGCGGCCGATGGGAACGATCATGTCGGCGCTTGCCCGCGCCAGGCAACAGCTGCGCGCTTTGCTCACCGAACCTGTAACGAGGGAGGCCCGCCTTGAGCTGTGAGCTAGCGCACACACGCCTGCATGCCTACATCGACGGCGAACTCGATGCCAACGGTTCGGCCGACTTCAACCAACATCTGCGAGCCTGCCCGACTTGCGCGGCGGCTTTGGGCGAACAAGAAAAGGTTCGCCAGGCGTTGCAGCAATCAAGACTTTACTCGCGAGCGCCCGCGGGACTGAAATTGCGCATCGAGGAGAGCCTGCCCGGCCCTCGCGCGAAGACAACAGTTGGCATTGGGTTTTGGCGCTGGCTGGCAGTGGCGGCCACGGTTTTGATTGTGGCTGTTCTAACTTGGCGGCAGCTTGGCCCCGACGAACGCAAACCTTACGACCAGGCGGCTGTAGTCGCGGCGGTGGACGCGCACCTACGGTCCTTGCAGCCAGGCCACTTGGTGGACGTTCAGTCCACCGACCAGCACACAGTGAAACCGTGGTTCGACGGCAAGCTCGATTTCGCTCCGCCGGTGCACGACCTCGCCGCGAACGACTTTCCTTTGCTCGGTGGGCGCCTCGATGTCATCGGTGGCCGTACCGTCGCAGCACTCGTTTACGGCCGCCGCAAGCACTTCATCAGCGTTTTCGTAGAAAAGTCCGCACCAAGTTCTTCTTGGAGCGGTTCAGGCGAAACTCAGGGCTATCACTGGACTGCCTGGAGCAAGGACGGCTTCAACTTCTGCGCCGTGTCCGACGTTTCTGCCCCAGACTTGGATGAGTTAAAGCAAATTTTCCTTCTGAGCCAGTAATTTGCAGATCGACAAGGGGTGTTTTTCTGGGTTCCTACGGTTCGTTCGCTCAAACAGCTTCATCACGTTGCTTCTCGTGCCTGTCATGTACGCTATCTTCGTGCTCGATTTGAAGTGGGTTAAATGGCAGAAAATCACCGCTCACGAACACGAAACCAATGAAGCCGCACCCGTGCCGATTCCCGTTCAGGCTCGAGTTGCGACAGGAAGCAACGACTGAACTGGGGTTGCGGCTTTAAAACTGGCCGGACGGCACTCGGTTGCACGAGTTGCCGTCCAGCCATAGGTTTAGAACATCAATCGCAACGTGAGCTGCGTCTGGCGCGCGCTGCCGAAGTCGCCCGTCGGAAAGCGCGTGGACGTGATCTGGTTAAACGAGCCCAGCGCACCCGCCGGCAGAACCAGGTTCGGGTTGCCAAAGTTCGGATGGTTGAAGAGGTCAAACTCCTCAACGCGGAACTGCAGCTTGAAGCGCTCCGTGATTTTCGTGTCTTTCATGATGGAAAAGTCGGTATTCACGAAACTCGGTCCCGTGATGGCGTTGCGTCCCAAATTGCCAAACGTTCCGCTGGGAGCCCCCAGTACCGGATTCGCCGCTGTGAAATTGATCCACTGGCTCGGATCGCCGACAACTTCAACTTGACCATTCACGTTTGGCCGCAACGTGCGATTGCCGGTGAAGGAAGTATTCGACGTCAGATAATTCAATGGATTGCCCGTCTGCGCTTGCTCGATTAATCCGACTTGCCATCCAGTGATCAAACGATTGCCTTTGAACGGGAACAGATAGAAGGCGCTGACGGTAGCCCGGTGCCGCACATCGTAGTCTGACGAGCCGCGATCATTTTGAATGTCCGTGCTGTCCTGGACTACGACACCTTGGGAATTCAAGGAATTGTAGTCAATGGAGTGCGAATAGGCGTAGTAAGCGTCAAACTGCAGGCCGCGAGAGAACCTCTTCCTCGCGGTGACCCACAGGGCGTTGTATGTTGAATTGCCGGCGCTGGTGATTTCAGGAATGCTGCTGCCCAGCTTCGTGCCCGGCAGAATCGGACTGCTGGCCGAAAGCGCCGCAAACGGAGCGGCGGCCAAAGTGCCCTGTTGATTGAGGTTTTCCGAGATGCGCAGGTGCGTGCCCTTTGAACCATAGTAGCCAACCGTAAGCGTGGTGGTCGGTGTGATCTCGTGCTGGACATTCAGGTTCCAGTTCTGCACGTAGTCATTTTTGAAGTTGGGATCAATGGTCGACGGCGACACGCTGGAAGCTCCGAACGATGCAGCGTTCAAGAACGAGAGCGTCGTGTTCTGTGGAGCTGAGAACGTGACCGGTACCGCGAATGGCGGATTACTGCTTAACCCACTGACCGTATTCATGACCGGCTGGTCGTAGTAAATTCCGTATCCGGCGCGCACCGACGTCTTGCCCTTGTGGAAAGGATCCCAGGCAAAACCGATACGCGGCTGAAACAGCTTGTTGTTCTGGTCATAGAGATTGCCAATTCCATTCGTGCCGACTTGAAATAGGGACACCGTCGCTGGATCGAACACCACTAGCTTGCCCCCCGCTTCCGTCGGCGTGAGGTTGGCCTCGTACCGCAAGCCTAGCTCCAGCATGAAATAGGGCGTCATCTTGTAGTTGTCCTGCGCAAAGAAACCGTAAGACGGCGCCAGAAGCTTGTCGTTGCCGTTTCCAAGCAGCACCGTATATTGCGACGCCGTGTCGTTCAGGAAGCTCGTAAGGCTCGAGAATGTGAAAGTGCCTCCATTCAACGCAATATTGTTGTTGTATTCGCGTCGAATTTCGGTTCCGAAGGCGACCGTGTGCTTGCCGTGAATCCACGTAAGGGTGTCGCTGAAAACCGCCGTTGTATCGCTGCGGCCTTGTGGAAACCCAGCAGGTCCGCCGATATTGAATCCACCGGCCACGCTGATTTGTGGCAGCGCGAGCGTCGTGGTGATTCCATTGTTGATGTCGAAATCCACGGGGTTGAGCGCCTGAAGCGGATTGAAGATGATGTGAATGCGGTTGTAGCCCACGCGCGCTTCGTTTACCAACGTTGGGCTGAACGTATGGTCGTAGTTAAACGTTCCAATCTGCCGGCGGGACGTACGGATATCTCCCCAGCCGGGTATGTTGTTGCCCTGAAGGTTCGGTTCCTGGCGCGCATCCTGCTGCAGTGCGAAATAGCCGTGAATGTTGTCGTTTGGCGACAGATTAAAGCTCAGATCTCCGGTTCCCTGATCAATGTTGACGTTCGCTGAAGCCGAACCGACAAAGTTGGCTCCAACGTTTGGAAGAGGAATGGTCGCCAGCAGCGCCGCGACCGCAGCATCCGGCGTCGCGTTGGCGCGATCGTCTGCGCTAGGTACGGCGGCACTTAGCGTCAAACCTTGCCGCTGCCGCAACCCTTCATAGCTCGCAAAGAAGAATGCTTTATCCTTCTTGATTGGCCCTCCGACGGAGGCGCCAAAGTTATTGCGCTTGAACGGGCTCTGCGCCAGCGGGGCGCCGCTGTTGCTCTCCGCCGCGTTGAAGAAGTTCCGCGCGTCCATTGCATTGTTGCGAAAGTAGTCGAAAGCTTCGCCGTGAAACTCGTTGGAACCTGAGCGTGTCGCGATGTTGGCAATCGTCCCCGAAGTATGGCCGTACTCCGCGCTGAACGTTGAATTGCTGGCCTTGAATTCAGAAACGGTGTTGATCGATGGCTGGAAGGTGATCTGGTTCTGCGACGGATCATTCAGGTTGACGCCGTTGATCATGAAATTGACGGTATCTTCGCGGTTGCCGGCGGTGTTCAGTCCGAACGATCCCTGCCCACGCAACGGCGCAGTCAAGAAACCGTTTGCGGGAGGCGTGACGGTTCCCGGAATAAGCAGGCCAAGGTCGACAAAGTGGCGGCCGTTCAGAGGAATTTCCTGAACCGTTTTTTGATCGATCACCGATCCGACCGTCATTGTTGAAGACTCAATAGCCGGCGCACTTTCAATGATCTCCACCGTCTCGGTGACGCCGCCGACGGACAATGTGAATACTTGCGAGGCTTTGGTATCCACTTCAATCGTGAATGCAGAAACAACCAGCGACTTAAAACCGGCCTTTTCAATCGTGATCTTGTATTTTCCGGCGCTCAATGTCGGAAAAAGAAAGTCGCCGTTCGCATCAGTTGTCGCCGTGCTGCCAATGCCCGTGGCCGAATTGACAATCGTAATTTTCGCGTCCGCAACGGGAGCACTTTGCGCGTCGAGAATGGTCCCTTGGAAACTGGACGTCGTTTGCGCAGCTGCATTTTGCGAGATGACGAACGACACCCCAACCGCCAATGCCAGAGCCAACAATGCCCTTGCAAGCAAAACAATTCGCATTACATATTCCCCTTACCAGGATTGGGTTCTCAGACTTGCCAGATTTGGAATCGGACTAATCGATCGAAGGTAGAAGCCTCACCCCAAAGAGACCCTGAACTCTCAAATGCAAATTCACTGCCTTTTTCGACGGTGCGGCCGCAACGTTTTGATATCACTTTGTTTTGTTACAGTTAGACAACAGCCGGAGGAAAGAACGTCACGCTGCAAATGGTGAGAACTTTCAATATCTGAAGTTTCTACAAATTACCGGAATTACTTCGCGTTCGAATCTTTCGACGTCGTTCTGTCGCTCGTCAGAGCGTGTCATTCGCCATCGAGTTTGTTTTGACAAATTTATGACAAACAAATCATCCGCCGTCTTCCGAGAAATTGTCAGTATCGATCCATGGCTGAACGCCAAAAAACTGCGCGGTATTTCTCACCGCGAACTTTTCTCGCTGTCCGATTCCTGCAATCAGACCGCGGCGTTCTCCGTGAGGAACTCGGCGCCGGACGTCTCTGCCGTCAGCAGATTTTGAAATAAATGGTGGGCCCGCCAGGATTCGAACCTGGGGCCAACGGATTATGAGTTCAAAAAAGGACAAAACCCAATAGGTCTGTGCCTGTTTGCGATGGAGTGCGACGGTCGGCCATAGTGACGAATTCTCCGCATGAACACAGGGATTTCCAGCCTCGATGAGGCCTAAAATCCGAACCAATAGCTGCTACGAATTGCCACCATTTGTTATGGCGCATGGGCAATGAAATGGGCAAAGTGTTCTGCCCCCTGGGCCACCCAGACTCGCCGCGTCCTCGTCTACAAATTCCGCTAGGTCCTGGTAGTCAACCGGAAAAGTTCCTCCCAGTGCCTACATGGACGATTTCGCCGTTTACCTAATCGGAGGAAACTGCAGAGCAGCGGCTGGAAAATATCGTAGGCACTTTGTCGAATTCCGGTCCGGCCGTTCGACGATATAGTGATGGCAAGGCACCGGACCACCCGAAGACCCATGAACTGAACAGCACGACAGAACACCTGCACGCGCAAGGACGGCCTAACGGAAAAGGCCCATCAGGAGGAAGAAGATGCGGAGAAAGAAGGTTGGCGCAATCGCAATCAAAAGCTTCGCGCTTCTGGTTGTGCTCGGCATGGCGTACCTAGGTATGGGGAACCAGGCGATGGCACAGGAAGCCGCGACGGCTTATCCCAACATGGCCCCGATCGAACAATACCTTATGACGGATCAGGCTGCGGAAATAGCCCTGGCGCGAAGTGCAGCGCCGGAGTCCATTTCACGCGATGCAGAGGTCCTTGTTCTTGGCCGTCACGGCTACGAAACAGCCGTCAAGGGTAAAAATGGTTTCGTCTGTCTTGTAGAACGATCCTGGATGTCCCACTTTAACTTTGCTCAATTCTGGAACCCGAAAATGCGAGGCCCGATTTGCTTTAACCCGGCCGCGGTGCACTCCATCTTGCCCCTCACTATCAAAAGAACGGAATTGGTCCTGGCTGGACTATCCAAAGATCAGGTCATCGAAGGGATCAAGGCATTCGATGCCAAAGGGCTGCCGCCACTGGAAACCGGTGCAATGTCTTTCATGATGTCGCCCCAAGGGTATCTGAATGACCAGGCTGGGCACTGGCTACCGCATTTGATGTTTTACATTCCGCTTACGGATTCCAAATCGTGGGGAGCGGACTTGCGCGGCTCGCCAGTTATGCTAAATCCCCAATTTAACGGAGCTCCGGAGCCCATCACCGAACTCATGGTTCCGGTGTCCACGTGGTCGGATGGAACAGCTGCTCCGAAGAGGGAACATTGACATTTGATTTCATGCTGCACTCGGAACTCTGGGTACAGCGTCTAGTACCCAATTCGACGATAAGCCCGTTCTATAAAAGGGAGAGTCAAGAGAAAATACTGCCGTTGCGACTGGAAGGAGCAGGGACGTCTGCGCGCTCTCCAGCCTACGTAATGTTGCGAGGCTCTGGCTTTTCCTTTTTGCAGATCC
>Ga0268266_10000157_pt1 | contig 128419 bp, 115 predicted proteins | sample KBSS13metaG_FD_190356 | JGI IMG/M metagenome (GOLD analysis project Ga0268266, IMG submission 190356) | Switchgrass rhizosphere microbial communities from Kellogg Biological Station, Michigan, USA - KBS S1-3 metaG (SPAdes) (version 2) | ecosystem: Host-associated > Plants > Roots >...
CGGGTTCAGCTGAGCGACGCACTTCAGGTGTGCCGGGATGAAACAACCTCACCGCTGCTGGTCTCTGGTGGCCTGCAGGCCACCAGAGACCCCTTTGGTTGTTGACCGCATCTTTGCGGCCAACACGCCTAACCTACCTCATTGGCGACATACAAGGATGACAGGGGTCACTTCTGCGGGGTGAGGTAGATGAAGCTGCTGGTGTTGCCATGGCGGACGAGGATGACGACGTCCTGGCCGGGCTTGAGGTTGTTGGCGATATCGGCGAAGTCCCGGGCGGTGGCGACGGGCCTGGTGGAGCCGTGGTCGACGTTGATGCTTTCGATCACGTCGCCGCGCATGACGCCCTTCAAGTCGGCGGGGGAGCTGTATTCGACGAGGCCGATGACCACGCCGGAAGTGATCGCGCTGTCGACGTTAAACTGCTGCCGGGTCTTGTCGTTGAGATCGCTCACCTGCAGGCCGTTCAGGACATTCACGCCGGTGGCGGCGTCCTTCGGGGCCGCGCTGTCGCCAGCGACCTTGTTGCCGGGAGGAAGTTTGTTGGGCGCCTCGGCGATCTTGACGGTGGTCGATTTCGTCGCGCCGTCGCGGATGTAGCTGACGGCCACTTCCTTGCCGATGGGAATCTGGGCCACGAGCAGCCGCAGGTCGATGACGCCGTCGACCTTGTGGCCATCCATCTCCGTGATGAAGTCACCGGTGTGAAGACCGGCGTGGTCGGCGGGAGTGCCGGGCTCGACCCAGGCCAAGAGGACGCCCCGCTTGGAGCCGAGACCGAGTGCGCCATTCACGCCCTCATCGATGTTCGACGGGAACCGGACGCCGAGAAAGCCGTGGATTGGGCTGCTTTCCTTGAGCAGGCCCTCGACCGCATGCCGGGCGAGGTTGCTGGGGATGGCGAAGCCGACGCCTTCGTTGCCGCCGGAAGTCGAGGCGATGAGGGTGCTGATGCCGATGACCTCGCCGTGGATATTGACGAGGGCGCCGCCGGAATTGCCGGGATTGATGGCGGCATCGGTCTGGAGGAAGTTCTCGTCGTGGGGCGAGCCGGGGAGGTCCCGCGCGGTGGCGCTGATGACGCCGCGGCTGACCGAGCCCTCCTGATTGAAGGGATTGCCGATGGCGAAGATCTGCTCGCCGACCTGCACGCGGTCGGAATCGCCCCACGGCAACGGGACGAGGTTGGTGGCCTCGATCTTCAGCACGGAGATGTCCAGCGAGGAATCGGTCGCGACGACATGGGCGGAGAAGAGGCGCTTGTCGTGGAGTTGCACCTCGATGTCTTTCGCGCCGTCGACGACGTGCGCGTTGGAGATAATGTAGCCGTCCTTGCGCAGAATCACGCCCGCGCCATAGGCAGGGTCGTTGTCGGGATTGGCATGCGTGGAGTTGGGACCGAAATGGAACTGGAAGGGAAGGTTCTTGCCGAACAGCTTTACGCGTGGGTCGGCCTGGTGCGTGGCGGTGATCCGCACAATCCCAGGGATAACGGCGGTGATGACCTTGGTGCTTTCCCGGTTGATCTGCTCCAACAGCGGCACTTCGTCGGAGGAGACGAGGCGACCGGTCTGGGGCTTGAATTCGATTGGTTCCTTGGAGGGAGCGCCGTCCTTTGGGGCGGAGGCGGTCTTGTCCTTGGAAGAGGACGGGGACTCACGATGGCACCCGGAAAGGGCCAGAGTCAGCGCCAAGCCAAGCGGCACAAGTCGGTTCATAAAGCGGTTCCACTATAGCACGTTTGCCGGGGATTGGCTCGCAGAACGATGAGCCTCCAGTTTTCCTGTTAAAGGCGGTTTTATTTCGGTTAATCTGGCAGCATGGCCACGACTACCCTTCCCGATATTTCCATTTTCGAATCCCGCCTCGCGCAGCTTCGGAGGTTTCTTTGACTTGCCGGAACTGACCAAACAACTGGCTGAATACGAGAGCCGGATGGCCGAGGGCGGCTTCTGGGACAATGCGGCAGCGGCGCAGAAAATCATCGGCGAGGCCAACGCGATCCGGTCGAAGCTTGATCCGCTCAAGGAACTGGAACGGCGCGTCGACGACATGAAAACGCTGAAGGAGCTGGTGTTGGAAGATGCCAGCGACACGGCGGTGAAGGAGTTCCAGGACGAATTTGATGCGGTGAGCAAGGCGCTGGATGCGCTGGAATTGCGGGTGTTGCTCGGCGGGCCGATGGACCGGAACAACGCGATCATCACGCTACATTCGGGCGCGGGCGGTACCGAGGCGTGCGACTGGGCCAACATGCTGCTGCGGATGTACCAGCGGTTTGCGGAAAAATCGGGCTACAAGACGGAGATGCTCGACATCCAGCCGGGCGACGAAGCGGGGATCAGCTCGGCGACGTTGCAGGTGAAGGGCGAGTTCGCGTACGGGCGGTTGAAGGCGGAGCATGGCGTGCACCGGCTGGTGCGCATTTCGCCGTTCAACTCGGCGGGGAAACGGCAGACGTCGTTTGCGTCGCTGGACGTGATCGCGGAGGTGGACGACAGCATCGATATCAAGATTGAGGAGAAGGACATTCGCGTGGATGTCTATCGCTCCGGCGGACCAGGCGGACAGGGCGTGAATACGACGGACTCCGCGGTGCGGATTACGCACCTTCCGAGCGGACTGGTGGTGACCTGCCAGAATGAGCGGTCGCAGATCAAGAACCGGGCGTCGGCAATGAACGTGTTGAAGGCACGGCTTTATGAGCTGGAGCTCGACAAGAAGCGGGCGGAGATGGAGCGGCACTATGGCGAGAAGGGGGAAATCGGGTTCGGGCGGCAGATCCGGTCGTATGTTTTCCAGCCTTACCAGATGGTGAAGGACCTGCGCACCGGCGAGCAGACGAGTGATGTGCAGGCGGTGATGGATGGGGAGCTCAATCCGTTCATCGAGGCGTACCTGCGGGGGAAGAAGCGGACGGATGCGGATACGGATGAGGAGTAGGGTATGGAAATTAAAAAAGGTCCATTGAGTGATCCAGATTCGTTTTTCGCGGCGCTAGACCCCAAAGATACTGCCAAAGTAATATCAATTCTGCGTGAGAATAATGTCACGTTTGATGTTTCGATCGACCCAAACTGGACGGAATCAGAGCCGTCGGATGTCTTCTGGTTCAACCGATCTGACGATATGAGCAAAATTCAGGCTCTAATTTATAGTGTGACAAAAGGACAAGAGAAGCCGTGATCGCAAAACCTAAATTCCAAGGGGCTGAGGATAAATCTAGCGACGATCTTAGGCTACCGCTACACTGAGTGACTTGTGAACAAACTCGACGAAATCAATGCCACGAAGGCGGAGGAGATCAAGCGGCTGGAGCCGTTGGCGGCGGAACTGCGGAAGCAGGCGCTGTTGCGGAATGATTTCCGACCGTTTCGTTCCGCGCTGCAGCTTGGCAACGAGGTGGCGGTGATTGCGGAGGTAAAGAAGGCGTCGCCGTCGGCGGGGATCATTGCGGCGGATTTCAATCCGCTTTCGCAGGCGCGCGAGTATGCGCGGGGCGGGGCGCATGCACTGAGCGTGCTGACGGACGAGAAATATTTTCACGGGCACCTGAGCTATCTCAAGCAGATCCGGGAACAGGTGGATCTACCGCTCTTGCGGAAGGATTTCATCATCCATGAACTGCAGATTTTCGAGAGCGTGATCGCGGGGGCCGATGCCGTCCTGCTGATTGTGGCGAGCCTGGATGAGGGGTCGCTGCTGCGGCTCTATCACCAGGCGAAATCGTGCCAGCTCGATGTGCTGGTGGAGGTGCATGACCTGGAAGAGATGGACCGGGCGCTCGACCTGGGCGCGGACATCATCGGGATCAACAACCGGAATTTAAAAACGTTCCAAGTTAACCTGGCCACGACGGAGACGCTGGCGGAGGAGATTCCGAACGATACGGTGGCGATCAGTGAGAGCGGGATCAAGACGGGCGAGGATGTGCGGCGTGTTCGCGCGTGCGGGATCAACGCGGTGCTGGTGGGCGAGACCCTGATGCGGGCTAAGAATGTGCCAGAGAAACTGGCGGAGTTGTTGTTGAAGGAGTGAGACGATTTTTTCGCGTGTCTGGCTTTTTGCCCGGTAAATGGATTTGCATTTTTTCAGAGATAGATGGGCACTTCGCCTTTTAGTCGTCATTGCGATTTTTGTAAGACGTTCCGGGTCAACGATCGAATTGCATCTACGGGATCGGCATGCTCGATGCATTCCTTGGGGCATGAAAATATATTCGATATCAAGCAGGCTATTTGCAGTGGTGGCAGCTTCGGGTCTGACTTGTGCTCTCGTCCGCGCAGATGACGGGATTGCCGCCCGGGCTTTCGAGGCGCAGGCGAGAGCTTCCACACCGCAAGTGGAGACCACTCCACCTCAAGCTGCATCCGACCAGAAAATAACGGGGAAAATACCCAGCAAACCGGTCGTGCACCGGGTGACGACGGTCAAACATACGGAAACCGCCGAGACCGGCATCAAGGCTCCTCCCGGAGTCCTGATTCATCCCCAGGTCCAGGATGCGGGAGCTTCCCAGCCGGGGACAAGACACCATCCGCAGCAGGAAGATTATCACGTCCAGCAGATGTACTAGTGATCGACGGCGGAACCGCCCGTCGACTTGGCCGGAGGGGGCAGATGCCACGGTTGCCAGAATTTGGCGTAATCGGCCTTGGTCAATTCGACGAGCATGGCGTTGGAGCCGGGTTCGAGCCATTTGACCAGATTCTGGAGGTCGTCGAGCTTCATCGTCGTACAACCGGCGGTGCGATAGTGCTCGGCGCGGCGGACGTGGAAGAAGATCGCGTTGCCGGCGTCGGGGACGGGGTTCGTGTAGTTGTGCTCGATAAGGATGAGCCATTCGTAGGCCGGATCGCCGAGGTGCATGTACTCCTTGTCCCACCAGTCGGGGAGCGGGGCCCCCGGAGGCAGGGTGTAGAGATGGTTGTACTCAAATTGCGTGAGCTTCGGGTCATCGATCCAGGCGTCGCGATCGGTGACCTGATGGTAGGGCCAGCCTTTGGCGCCCTCGGGCAACTTGGGCGCATAGCCCATGGCGAAGCCGATCTTGAAAAGGCCCATCGGATTGCGGCGGTCGCCGGTCTTTTTCTGCGGGCCGGGCTGCTCCGGGTGGAGGCCGCGACCCCAGGCGAGTCCGCCCCGACCGAACATTACGGGCCAGGGCTTGCCATCGGCGATCCACTGGCCGGAGGCATCGCGATGATAGAGTTGCAGCGTGCCTTCGGAGGAGGAGAGATTGTCCGCAAGGCAGACGACCATCTGTTTCGCCGCGAGGCCGAGCGTGTTTTCGGTGGCCACTGTCGGGGCCGCCTCGAGAAAGCCGAACGTCCCTGTGATAAAAAAGAGTGCCAACAACCGGTACATCTGAGCTAAAGTAGGAGGAATATCCGGAAAAGGCAATCGACCCGCACCATGCGAACCCATCCCCTCCCCCTTGTCGTCCTGACCGGCTTTCTCGGCAGTGGCAAGACTTCCACGCTGGGGCATTGGCTGGCCCATACGACCGTACCGCTTAAACGGACGGCGGTAATTATTAATGATTTTGGGGCGGTCAATGTCGACGCGGCACTGCTGGCCCGGCGCCAGCTGGAATTGCGCAGCATTACGGGCGGGTGCGTCTGCTGCCAGAGTTTTGACGATCTGGTCACGCAGGTGCAGGCGTTGGCGAAAAATCCCGACCTGGATTTGGTCTGGATTGAGACGTCCGGGCTGGCCGACCCGGAGGAAGTCCTGGACCATCTCAGCGTGCCGGAGTTGCAGGACCGCGCAATCATCCGGCGGATGATCCTGGTCGTGGATGGATCGGATTTTCCGTGCTCGTGGCGCGGGCGGGCCGTGCAGGAAGAGCAAATCCGCTATGCCGATTTGATTTTGTTGAATAAGACCGACCGACTCGATGAGAAAGCACGCATGCAGGTGGAGATCGCGCTGCGGCAGATCAATCCGGCTGCGAAAATCGTGACCACGGAACATGGGAAGATCGATCCGGACGTGCTGAGCGGAGGCGAAGTGGGGACGGAGACTTCGCATACGCATCATTGCGGATGTGGGGACCACGATCACGATCATTCGCATAACCATGAGCACGACGAGGCGCTGCCTCATGCGGCCTCAACGCTTTTTCTTCCGCTGACCGCGCCGGTGGAACGGGGGGCCTTCCAGCGTTTTCTGGGATCGCTGCCGACTTCGGTCTTCCGCGCCAAGGGCTTTGTGCGACTGACAGATTCGCCGGGGCAATTGCACACGTTCCAGCAGGTCCGCGACCAGGCGGAATTGTTGCTGCTTCCTCTCGAACAAGGGGCCAATTTGGCCACAGGATTGGTCCTCATTGGGCCGCATCTGAACGGTGACCATATCCGCAAGCTGGCTGGAGAATTAATTCCCACCTTGGTCGCAAAATAAAAGTTGTATGCTGTATTTTTCTTTTCGAATGACACCCCAAACCTTACGGCTCCGCCAACGAGGCGTAATCGCGGCGGCGATGGTCTTGATTGCGATGCCCCTTGTTGGACCCGGGACATGGGCGGCCAAGCCGAAAGCTCCGCCCAAGGCACCGGTCCACTCTCCCGTACCCGCAGGGCCCCAGTATTTTTACGCAATCGAGCTTGATCCGACCTACCAGATTATTGGAAAAGGTCCCCTGACAGAGGAAACGGCGGCGAAGGCGAAGTGCTACCGCCTGACGTACGACGAAGCAGATAAGCTGAAGGAGGTTGATTATCTTTCGGCGGGGACGCCTGCGCCGGATCCGTTCCTGGGGGTTTCGAGTATCGTGATCGAGCATCAACCGGGAGTCGAGCGGCGGTGGTACCGCGACGCGCAGGGACAGCCGATGAAGAACATCGACGGGATCGGGGGGGAAGAGTTGTCCCTTAATGCTGCGGGTTTTCCCACGGACGTGGCCAATCTCGACCTGACGGGCGGGCGCGGACGCGACAGCAGCGGGATCATTCATTATGTCCGCACGCTGGACGATCATAACCGTCTGGTAACCGGGCGGCGGATTGGATTTTTCGGGACGGCGGTAACGGACAACAATGGGTTCTATGAAACCCGCACGGTTTATGACAACCAATCGCGCCCTGTCGAGCGGGCGAACTATGATTCTTCCGGCAAGCTGCTCAACAATGCGGACGGGGTGGCCGTGGTCCGGACCGCATATGCTCCTCTACCAGACGGCACGCAGACGACGGAAAGCTACTTTGACGCCTCCGGATTGCCGGTGGAGGACAAGAGCAGCGGGGTGCATGAATTGCAGCGCGTGGTCGACGGGCGCGGGCTGTTGCGGAGCGAATCTTATTTCGACATCAATGGGGCGCCAGCGGTTGATCTCGTGGGCGGGGTCCACGAACGCCGCTATGATTACGATGCGCGCGGCAACATGACCTCGGAGCAGTTCTTTGGCACGGACGGCAAGCCGGTCAACCAGAAGGATTCCGAATTTGCACGGGTCCTTTACAAATACGACGGCAAGAACCGGGTGATTGAGAAGGACTATTATGGCGACGACGGCACGCCGCAGATCCTGCTCAACCTGGGCGCAGCGATCATTCGCCAGGAGTATGACGACAACGGCGTGATGATCCGGCGCCGGTTTTTCGACGGCGAAGGGCGGCCCGTACCGCACAAGATCTTCCTGGCCCCGGCGATCCGCATCAAGGTGGATGGGGACACGACCACGATTTTCCTGCGCGATGCGCATGATCAACCGACACAGAATCCGGTGGCCGGATATGGGGCGTTCAGCTTCAAGACCGACAAGGACCAGCCGCTGACGGTCTTGAATCACTACTTCGATCGCCAGGGCCGTCCGATGAGCCTACTGCGGGTCCGGTTTATCAATCCCCACCTCTTTGCCCTGGCCACGAACCCGGCGATGCAGCGCAGCGCCCGACTGGGGACGATTGCAGCGGGTATCGGCGGTTTGCTGGGGTGCTATCTCGCGCTGCGCAAGTCTTCGTACACGCGGCGGCGTAAAATCTACGTGCCAACTCCGCTGGAGCGCTTTCTCGGCTGGTTCGCGGTGCTGGCGGTCCTGGAGGGATCGCTGCGATTCTTCATGACGCTTTACTGGGCGTGGGTGGGTTACCAGAACGGTCATATGGGACGCGGGGTCTTTATCCTGGAGGGCATCATTATCGCGTTCTTCCTTTACCGGCTGTATCGCCTGTTTTTCACGATGCGGGTGTTGAACATCGAGCGGGACGACATTCACCGGCTGGTGCGGGATTTCTTCGCGAAGGCGGGACTCAGCCCCGAGTGGATCGAGGCGCGGAAGACTTATGTCACGCCGCCAATGGATGTGCGGGTGCGGTTTTTCCTCCAGAAACACCATGCCTACCTGGCGTTCTGGCGACGGAACCGCGAGGGTCGCGACCTTGCGCGCGGACTAGCCGAATATATCCGGGCGAATGTCGGCGGGATCAAGGCGCCGGTGCGAAGCCGGGCCATCGCGCTTTATTATCCCTGTGTGGCCATTTGCTATTTCCTGTTTGGATGCATGGCCTTCTACACGCTGTGGCAGTTGGTGAAATAGAGCTGCGGCAGCCCCCTTGTCGACCGTACGGAATGCGGTAAGATAAGAGGATATGAGCGCGACTGTGGAAACCTCGATCAGCTCCGAGACGTTTGACTTGGTCCTGGACCCGGTCACGGAAGCGGAACGGCTGGATGCGTTGCGTTCGCTGCATTTGCTCGATACGGCGCCCGAGGAACGCTTTGACCGGATCACGCGTCTGGCCTCCCAGTTTTTCCAGGTACCGACGGCGTATGTTGCCTTTGTTGACCAGGACCGGCAGTGGTTCAAGTCGCGTCACGGTCTTTGCGTATCGCAGACCGGTCGCGCGGAATCCTTCTGCCAATACACCATTCACCGGAACGAGCCGCTGATCATTGCGGATACGCATCTTCATCCTGTCGGGAGGAACCATCCGCTGGTAACTGGTGAACCTTTCGTGCGCTTCTATGCCGGTGTTCCCCTCGCCGGCCCGCGCGGGCAGAAAATCGGTACGTTCTGTATTCTCGACTTCAAGCCCAGATATTTTGGCGAGGACGATATCGCGCGCCTTGTCTCGTTTGCATCGCTCGTCGAGCGGGAAGTGAACCTGGGCGAAATCATCCAGACGCAGAATGAGCTGCTCGAGACACGCCAGCGGCTGATCGATACGCAGGGGGAACTGAACAAGGAGCTGGCCGATGCGGCCAAGTACGTACGGCTGATGTTGCCGCCGCCGCTGGAGGGCGATGAGACTCTGGAGTGGCAGTTCCATCCCTCGACCCAACTGGGCGGGGACGGACTGGGATACCGGCGGCTCAATGACGATCAACTCGCCATTTACGTGCTGGACGTGACCGGACATGGCCTGGGCTCCGCGCTGCTGGCGGTGACGGCGATGGAGCTTTTCCGCAACCCGGCGGCACAGATCGACTTTACGCGACCATCGGCCGTGATTGAGCGGGTCAACCGCACGTTTCAGATGAAAGAGCATGGAGGGAAATTCTTTTCGGTCTGGTACGGGGTCTATTCGCGCTCGGCGCGGACACTGACCTACTCCAATGCGGGGCATCCGCCGGCGCTCATGATGAAGCGGGGCGAAAAATCGCTGACGCGGACGACACCTGGCGGAATGGTGCTGGGCATCCTGCCGGAGATGCAGGCACAGGAAACAGTCCTTGAATTTCCAGTCGGGACGGAACTCTATCTCTTTACCGACGGGCTTTACGAACTGTGCGACCCCAAGGGGGGACGCGGGTCATATGACGAATTTCTGGCCTATCTCGAAAAGCAAGTCCAGCTCGGGAAGCCGGTCTGGGAGAGCATGCTGCATTGGCTCGACCGGGCGCGGGACAAACGCGCCATCGACGACGATGTCTCGCTGCTCCGTTTCACGACCAAGGCGTGAAAACTTCCCCTGAATTTTCGCGTTATTCGCGGCGACATTTTCTCCGGCAATTGCTGGGAGTCGGCGCCCTCACCGTCACGGGCCTTGATGCACTGGTGGCGCAGAATGCTCCGGTCGTCGGGGCGGAACCGTTCCGCTTCGCGTTTATTTCCGACCTGCATTTGATGCAGGAGGGGGCGTTGCGTTCGGCAGAGGGAATTGCGGCCTGCCTGGCCGCCGTGGAAAAGCTTTCTCCCAAGCCGGAGTTCATCCTCGTTGGCGGTGATCTGGTGAATAATGCGCGTGCGCTGACGATCGACCAGGCGGAGAAGAGCCTGGATTTGTTTCTCAAAATTTGGAACGACCATACGGCCCTGCCCACGCATTGGACGTTTGGGAACCATGATCTCGTCGGGACGAGCAACCCATTGGTCCCGATTGGCGACAAGTACTACGGGAAGGGACTTTTTAAAGAACGGCTCAAGATGACGCATCTTTTTTACAGCTTCGATTTCAAGGGCTGGCACTTTGTCGTTCTCGATGATGTGGAGGCGCAGCCAGACCACAGTTACATCGGCAAATTGTTCGATGATGAGATTGCTTTTTTAAGTGCGGATCTCGATGCGCATCGCGCGATGCCGACGATTATCTGCGCGCATATTCCCACGGTCTCGAATTTGCCGGTGGGGATGCTCATGGCCCAGGCGTCGGGCAAGCAACCGCCGAAGGACCCGCCGAAGAATCTGGTCTGCACCAATGGCAGCAAACTGACAGAAGCCCTGCCGCAGCATAATGTCCGGGCGGTGCTGGCGGGGCACCTGCATTTCATGGAGAAGATCGAGATGAACGGGATTCAGTTCATCAATAGTGGTGCGGTCTGCGGGACTTACTGGAAGGGGCCGCTCTATGGTTGCCCGGAGGGGTTTGGGGTGGTGGACCTAGGCAGGGATGGATCAGTGGATTTTGAGTACCGGGATTATGGGTGGAAGGCCACAGGTTGAGTGTAGACGGAATTAACGGAATCGTTCAGAACCAGTATTTATGATTTCACAAACGCCCATTTACAATGCACTAGAGAATCGCATAAAAGAAAGGACGGCAGCTCTTAGAGTCAATGGAGTAAAAGTCGAACTCAGGAAACCTCTTGAAGTTAGTGACAGCATTTTCAAGAGCTGCATTATTTTTGAAACACCCCAGAAAATTGCGAGTTATACGATATGGGAACGAGAAATACTTCAGGTCGAAGTGCTCGTGTTAGATATTGTGAGCGGAAAAAGCACCATCGAGCATGATGGGAAAACTTCTAACGAGAAGGCTTTGATTCTTTTTGACGGTCTTTGTGAATCGTTTCTTAAACGCTAATCAGCGACGGTCATAGCCCGCCGCTACATTAAGAAGTGGCAGCCAATTCCTGGTCGCGGGGATCGCTGGTGCGCATGGCCTTGACGAAATTCTGGCCCATTTCCCAGACGGGGCCCGGGAATTTGCCGAGATCGGCGATAACCTGATCGAGGGCCTTCACGAAGCGGTCGATCTCCTTTTCCTTGATGATGAGGGGCGGGAGGATCTTCACGATGTCGGCGTTGTTGGCGGCGACTTGGGTGAGGATACGGTGCTTGGTGAGCATCGGGGTGACGATGAGCTGCGGGAACATGCTGGCGTCGAGGGAGTGGACGAGCTTCCAGCCCATCTTGGGCATGAGACCGCTCGGCTCGGCGAATTCGATCGCGCACATGAGGCCTTTCACGCGTACTTCCTTGATGATGTCGTACTTTTTCTGCAGCGTGGCGAGTTGCTGCTCGAGGTAGACGCCCATCTTCGCGGCGTTGTCGACGAGGCCCTCGTCCTCCATCACGGTAAGCGCGGCGAGGCCACTGGCGCAGGCGAGGTTGTTGCGGCCAAAGGTGGTCGAGTGGACGATGCAACGGTCCATGCGCGAAAAGGTCTTCTGGTAAATCGAGCGGCGCGTGATGACGGCGGCGGCGGGGACGTAACCAGCGCTGAGCGCCTTGGCGAGCGTGAGAATGTCGGGCTCGAGGCCCCAGTGCTCGAAGGCGAACCATTTGCCGGTGCGGCCAAGGCCGGTCTGGACCTCGTCGCAGATGAAGAGGGTGCCGTATTTGCGGCAGAGGGCCTGGGCGCGGTTGTAGTAATCGTCCTTCGCGAACTTGACGCTTTTGCCCTGCACGAGCTCGACGATCAGGCAGGCAACATCGCCTTTCTTTAGTTCGAATTCGAGTTCGGCGACATCGCCCATGGTGACGGTTTCGCAGCCGGGGACGAAGGGGCCGAAGCCCTCGTGGAAAAAGGGATTGCCGGTGACGGAAAGCGAGCCGTAGCTGAGGCCGTGGTAGGAATTCTTGAGCGAGAGAACGCGGGGACGGCGAGTGGCGCACTTGGCGAACTTGAGCGCGCCCTCGACGGCCTCGGTGCCGCTGTTGCAGAGGAAGACGGAATCGAGATGCGGCGCGCCCTGCTGCGCGAGGCGCTTGACGAGACGCTCGGCGAGGAGGCCGCTCATCAAGGCGGAATCGAGCTGGACCATGTTGGGCAGGTTGAGATCGAGAATGTCTTTGATGGCCTGCTGGGCAACGGGGTGGTTGCGACCGATGTTGAAGACGCCGAAACCGGAGAGGAAATCGAGGTAGTCCTTCCCGTCCATGTCGTAGAGATAGGCACCTTCCGCGCGGGCGTAGACGATGTCGAAACCGATGGTGCGCTGCACCTTGACGAGGGTGCGGTTCAGGTGGCGGTCGTGGAGTTCGTAATTTTCACCGAGGCGGGACGTGACCAGGTCCTTGATGTCTAAAGGCATGACTTAGTTAAGCGCGTTTTGGGCTGAAAACAAGTCACAGGTAGGAACGTGAGTCTCGTCAAACAAATGCGGCAGCAGGGGACTTCCGTTCCTAACCGGTGAGACGTTCGTAGATCCCGGGCTGGTGGATTTCCATGTGGCGTTCGGGATTAGCGACGGACTTGAAACCGAACTGTTCGTAAAGGCCGTGGGCGTCGAGCGTGACGAGCATCCAGCGGCGGAGGCCCTGCAAGTCGGGATGCGCGACGATGGTGCCAACCAGCGCCTTGCTGAGTCCCCTGCCCCGGTGTTCCGGCAGGACGAAAACGTCGGCGAGGTAGGCGAAAGTGGCAAAGTCGCTGATGATGCGGGCGAAGCCGACCTGCGAACCGTGGTGATAGACGCCGAAGCAGAGCGCGTTCTTGATCATGCGCTCGACGAGAGGCTTGGGGATGTTCCTGCCCCAATAGGATTCCGAGATGAAGCCGTGGACGACTTCAAGATCGAGCAGGGCCGGTTCGGTCGAGATGACGTAGCCCTCCGGAAGAGCGGGGATGCTCATCGCGGGCTATTTCCGGACGACCAGCGTACCGGCGATCATGTCGTGCAGGGCCTGTTTACGCTCGGTGAAACCGGCCATGATAAAGCCGATATAGAAGGTCATGCCGCTGACGATTTTTCCAAAAAAGCGTCCCGAGGCCTGGCCGAAACCGATGCGTTCACCGGAGAGGTTGGTGACCTGGAGTCCCAGCACGCGTTTGCCAAAAGTGGCCTGATGCGGACCGCTCTCGAGCTTGGCGAAGTAGAGCCAGGAAAGGACCATGACGCCGACCCAGAGGACCAGTTCGCCGAGGCCGATGGCGATTCCGATAGCCGGGCTGAGAGTTGCGGCGGAATTCGATGAATCCTCTGAGTGGGAGATCCCACCGCTCGCCGCAGCGATTCCCCCGATGACCCCGCCGACGACCACGAGAATGATCGTAATCGGAATGCTGAGAATCAACCCGTCGATGAAATAGGCGACGACGCGGAGCCAAAAGCCGGCGTACACCAAATGTCCGGGGGGCTGCATGGTGGCGGCATAGGAATAGGCGGGTGCTCCGGCGGTCGGGACGGCTGGCGCGGTGTACGCGGGAGGAACGCCGACCGAAAGGGCCGCTGAGGCATCGATTTTGGCCAGCACGTCGCGCAGGGGAGTCCACTGGCCCAGTCCCTCGATAAAGGCGAGGCTGTCGAGGGTGAATTCGCCGGCCTTGAGTTTTTCGTCCACCTGTTCGCGGGTGAAGGGGCCGGTCGGGACGTTTGCTTGATTGAGGATGGTGATGGCGTTCATGGTTTCTCCTTGTGCCGGACAACCCGCGTGTCGGCCAGGCGATCATGCCAGGCCAGGCCGCGCGAACTGAAGAGCGCCATGATGAAACCAAGAAAGCAGGGCAACGCCGAGAGATATTTTCCAAAATGCCGGCCCGTCGCCTGGAGAAAACCGAGGCGCTCGCCGTGCACGTCGGTGACCTGGAGGCCCATCCAGCGCTTGCCGACGGTGGCCTGCCAGCGCGAGCATTCGAGACCGGCGGCATAAATCCAACCGAGGCCGATGGCGACGAGGAGGAGCAGCTGGTGGAAGTTGCGGTCGAACAAGGCCCATTCCTGGCGCATGGATTCGGCGTCGGTGCTTTCCCACCAGCCGTGGAGGGCTGTGGTCAGGGCGCTCAAGCCCATGATGAGCATGACGGGGACGAAGAGGACGAAGCAGTCGATCAGGAAGGCGATGGTGCGGGGGAAGAAGGGGGCGGGTTTTAGCTCGGGGACTCTTCGCTCCGGGAGGGGAGGAATTGCAGGTGCAGTCCTTTCGACTTTCGGTGGAACGGGCAGGAGCGGGGGGCGGGACCTGGCGAGGGCTTCGGGGGTGGGAACGGGCGGCAGGTCGCGGGTGGCGGGGACGGGAGGGCGGGCGGGCTCGAGGACGTGGAGGACTTCCTCGAGCGGGAGCCAGTTCTTCATGCCCGGTGCGTGGGCGAGGACGGAGAGGTCGAAGTCGCCGCGCTCCAGACCTTCGTCGATCTGGGCGCGGGTGAAGGGACCCCAGGGTACGTTGTTCTTGAGAACGGTAATACCCACGGGCGATTCGTTATTTCTTCTTGCCCTTCAACGACTTGGACAGGACGTTCGACCGTGTACGTAAACGGAGGCCATTGAGGCGGATGAAGCCGGTGGCATCTCCTTGATTATAAGCACCTTGGTCGGCTTCCATCGTGGCGACGTCGGGGTTGTAGAGCGACATTTTGCTCTTGCGGCCGGCGGTGATGATGTTGCCCTTGTAGAGCTTCAGGCGCACGGTGCCGGTGACGGTCTTCTGGCTTTCCTCGACGGCGGCCTGGAGGAACTCGCGTTCCGGGGCGAACCAGAAACCGTAGTAGACGAGCTCGGCGTACTTGGGGATGAGGGAGTCGCGCAGGTGCATGACTTCGCGGTCCATGGTGAGGGTCTCGAGTTGCCGGTGGGCGAAGTAGAGGATCGCGCCGCCGGGGGTCTCGTAGACGCCGCGGGACTTCATGCCGACGAACCGGTTCTCGACGAGGTCGACGCGGCCGATGCCGTGCTTGCCGCCGATCTTGTTGAGGGTACGCAGGACGTTGGCGGGGCTCAGCTTTTTGCCGTCGACGGCGACGCAGTTGCCCTCGACGAAATCGAGTTCGACGTACTGCGGTGTGTTCGGGGCCTTCTCGGGCGAGACGCTGAGGAGAAACATGTCGGCGGGCGGCTCGATCCACGGGTCCTCGAGGATGCCGCTCTCGAAGCTGATGTGGAGGAGGTTGCGGTCGGTGCTGTAGGGTTTCTTGGCGCTGACGGGCACGGCGATGCCCTTCGACTTGGCGTACTCCATGAGATCGGTGCGGCCCTTGAATTCCCAGTCGCGCCACGGGGCGATGATTTTCAACTCGGGCGCGAGCGCGGCGAAGGTGAGCTCGAAGCGGACCTGGTCGTTGCCCTTGCCGGTGGCACCGTGGGCGACGGCGTCGGCCTTTTCCATCCGGGCGATCTCGACCATGCGCTTGGCGATGAGCGGGCGGGCGATGCTGGTACCGAGGAAATACTGGTTCTCGTAAAGGGCGTTGGCGCGGACCATGGGGTAGATGAAGTCGCGGGCGAATTCCTCGGTGAGGTCGTCGATGTAGCATTTCGACGCGCCGGTCTTGAGTGCTTTTTTGTCGAGGCCCTTGAGTTCCTCTTCCTGGCCGATGTCGGCGCAAAACGCGACGATCTCCGCATCGTACTTGTCTTTCAACCAGGTCAAAATGATCGAGGTATCGAGACCTCCCGAGTAAGCGACAACAATCTTCATCTTCGCTTATTAAAGGAAATTGACCCAAAGAAACAGAAATTCCTTTGTTACGATTCTTTCACTGAATGCGAGGAATCGGGAACAGTCGGCTGCAAAATGCCCGATGGAATCGGCCCTTCTCGCAGGGGCCAGAGGAAGGGTCGGCGCAAGCAGCCGTGGCACAGGCTGTGCGAAAAGAAAGGGGTCGGTCCCTACCCCGGAGACTTATGAAAAACCTCGTGTTCTGGTTGGTTGGAATTTCACTGGTCGTGGTGTTTGCGGAGATGCCGGTCCTCTCGCAATCGACTCCCGGCCAGACGGAGAACACCTCGAATCCCCAGAATGGCGGGGGCAGCTATGCGAGTGGGGACAATGGGGGAAGTCCCAATGCGGGGGTAACTCCTGGCGACAGGCCGGGACAGGCGGCGAATACGTCCAGCTCGGCGACCAATTATGTGGTCTCGCCTCCGGCCACGAGGAGTTCTTCATCGACACTGCCGGACAACGGTGGTGTGCCGCCGGTCGTGGTGAGCCCGACGCCTCCGCGCGATCTTGGGTACTCGTCGACGCTGCCGGATAATGGCGGGGTGCCCCCGAAGGTCACCGTTCCCGCGCCGCCGAAGGACCTGGGGTATGCTTCCACGCTGCCGGACAACGGCGGGAAGCCGCCGGTCCTCACGACCAATGCGCCGCCACGGGACTTGGGTTATTCCTCCACCCTGCCCGACAACGGCGGCAAGCCGCCGATGGCGACGACGAATGTGCCGAGTTATTCGTCGACGCTGCCGGACAATGGGGGCGTTCCTCCCTCCGCGACGGCGCCACCGGCCTGGTCGCGGGGCGGACCGGAGCATTCGCCGATGGTGCCGACACCGACGAATGCGGGGTCGGCGACGGCGCCGTTATTTATTAATGGAACGACGAATGCGGCGGGGGTGGTGCCAGTTCGTTAAAAGGGACCTTCGAAAAGTCGGTTCGTCATTCTTCTTCTAAGATGTTCCGCCTATGATGAAGAAAATTGGGACAGGCATTTTTATGAGATTGTTTTCCTCTTTTGAAACCGAAAATACGCTTGTCCCGTTTCACCAAAGGATTTTTGTATCACAGGAATGGCGTTGACCGGCTGTATCAAAGGCGAGCAGACTTTCCCGCATGGCCGCCTCACTCGATCTTTCCTATCCAAATATCCTTAAGCAGTTTGGAGATTTTAAGATGAAGGGCAGGCGAGAAGGTGCGGCATTTCTCGCGTGGTTTCTAAAGGCGTATTACCGACTGGAAGGATCAGAAATCGACGATGCTGTCTGCGATGCTCCTGGGGATAAAGGCATTGACGGCATTTATGTCAACGAAGTAACCCGAGAAATAGATGTGTTCCAAGCCAGAATGGCAACCGCCGGCAAGACAAAGTCCCTCGGCGATCACGATTTAAAAGAATTACGTGGAACATTAGACTTTTTTGCTTCGGAGAAATCAGTAAAGCATCTCTTGGATACGGCCACGAGCGATGCCCTTAAAAAGTTAATAGTAAATCAAAAAATAGCAGAGCTAGTTCAAGCCGGATACAAGGTTCGCGGAATTTTCGTGACCACGCGCCCGCGAGATAGGCATACAGACGATGTTTTGAAGATCTCACCGCAATTGATTCTTTATGACAATTCGGAATTAAAAAGTCGATATTTGCCCATAGGTAAATCTGAGCCTATTAAGGAAGCTGCAACATTCGATATTTCAGAGGACGGAATGTTGGACTATGCAATCGACAAGGGGCCGAAAATGTATATTGCTCCCCTTAAGGCGATGGATTTGGTGCAGCTCGGCGGAATTGCAAACCAAGAACTATTTGCGTGGAACTTGCGGTATCGACTAACGAGATCGCCCGTTAACCAACAGATTGAAAAGAGTATCACCGATACCAAAGAGCATAAATACTTTCCCGTCTATCATAATGGATTGACGATCCTGGCCGAAAAGATTGAGGTTGATTCTAAGCGCAAGACCATAAAAATATCAGGATATTCAGTAGTAAATGGGTGCCAGAGTTTGAGTGCACTTCATGCCAAGTCTGCATATCTCACGGCGGAGCTTAAAATCTTAACAAAGTTTATTTTAATTTCCCCTAAAGGTGAGCTAGCTGCAAAAATTACCGATCATACGAACCGACAGAATGGGATAACTGGTCGCGATTTGCTTTCTAATAACGAAGTGCAAATGCGCCTACAAACTGAAATACACACAAAGTATAGGGGCCAGATTCACTACCGAATAGCCCGCGGCGAGCATCCAGAATGGGATGGCTCATCGGTGATGGAAAACGACGAAATGGCCAGAATACTCATGGCGTTCGATTTGAAAACACCCGAAAGCTGCCATCAACACTACAAGCTATTTGATCCACAGATGCACGCGGAGATGTTCGCCAAGCCATCGGTGAACGCCGATCGAATCGTAGCAATGACAGATATAAATGCCGTGATTATCACTGAACTTAAAAAGGTAAAGGACAGAGCATTTGCAGCTTACTCGCTAACCCCATATCTATTCCTCTATTTGTTGAGAGAGGCTTTAGAGTTAAGTGAGGGACACGGGCAAGAATTTATTCAGAATCCGTCACGATATTTAGATGGAAGCGGCGCGGCAAGAGCACGCTTGCGAAAGGCGATACAGCCTACAATCGCCTGCCTAATCAAGAGCATGGAGGCAGAGCTAACACGACGCGAACAGGAAGGCTCTCCAATCGATCCGAGACGCGACCTTAAAGCAAAGGGTGTTATCCAAACCATCCGTAGTAAAGTTATACCGCTTTATCAAATGGCGCGACAAATGAACTACATTCTGAATTTTGAAGAAGAATGGGTTAAGGCGGCTAGCAAAAAATAGCATCGTTATTGGCTAGCCGCTCTCCCAATCCCCTTCAGAAATGCCCGAGCAGCGCGCCTGCTCGTTAAGCATTTCAAAATTAGCGTAGCTGCATCGACGAAAACTGAGGAACGCGTCGTTCTACGACCCCGTTGGGGTCGGTTGCTTGGTGGACCATAAACCGGTGGTGGCACCGCTACGCGGCCTTACCACCGGCTACGTTGCTGGCGTCCCTTCGGGATGGCTGTCGAGTCGTGATGACGGCGGTTTTCGATATGGGAGTTGTTGGGCAAGATTTGAGAGATTTCCGGAGGCTGATCCTTCGACAAGCTTAAATAGCGTCCGATTTCAGAGGTAAAAATGAAAAATTGTAACACTTTTTTGTTACATTGAAAATTCTCTTCTTTGGGGGTTGTGGTACAGTAAGAATTTTCAATTTAACCAGTAGCTAAAGCCGTCAATAATGTTAGGCCGCATTGACATCGTTTTCTCTTGCACCGCACCGAGGACATGAGCCGCGAAACGGAATGTGAACATCCGTCTCTCCTTCCTCGTACGAACCGGCTGCACAATGCGCCCCGCAGGGTGCTCGGTGTGGTATTGGGAACCACTTAAAAGCGTGCCCATCTCTATTCCAACTCTCATGCTCCTCAAATGTCGTCTCCGCCCCACAGTAGGGGCATTTCTGATCGCGCAACTTTCCGGTTGATTCAGCAAATGACATAGCGCGTGATACCCATTAAACCAAGCTGAGCCTCCAGCATCCTAAAATCAAGGCACCAAACTGATAATTTCTTCCAAGCTCCAAACATGATCGGCAATGCCAAATTCCACGGCTGGCTATTTTAGGGGTCAGCAGGAGACTATCTGAAAAGTGTTATAATGGAGTGTCACACTCGCCACACAAGAAAACGACTTAACGGACGCCATTGGCACTCAAAATCGAAGACACGGTTCTTTGCTGCGAATTCCCTCAAGGAAGCGAATGATCCTTCGACAGGCTCAGGTTGACGGCGTTTTTAAAATCGTGAGCTTTTCCGAGGTTGCTAGAAGGACGGGCTTTTCCATTCGCGGCCTTTGGCTCGGGCGATCCAGTAGTCGATGGAATAGGCGCCGGGGCCGAAGGCGACGACGATGATGGAGGCGAGCAGGAAGAGGAAGGGTGCGGCGGTGAGGAAGGGGTCGATATCGGTGAAGCTGAAGAGTTTTTGGAGGGCTTCCTGTTCGCTGGTGATGTAGGCGACGACGAGGGTGGTGGAGAGAGCGATGCCCGTGGGGCGGCTGAAAAGGCCGAGGGCGAGGAAGGTGCCGCCGACCATTTCGGTCCAGCCGACGAGGTAGGCGTTGGCCATGGGGAATGGGATGTGGAGGTCGGTGAAAAAGCCGGTGACCTTCTCGATGCTGTGGAGTTTGCCGTAGCCGGTCTGGGCGAACTGGATGCCCCAGGTGAGGCGGAGGAGGAGGAGGAGCGGGGACTGGAGGTGATTGGCGAGGCTGACGAGGAGGTCGTAGGCGCGACAGGGGAGGGAGAAAAGAGGATTCGGGGTATTCGACATATTCCTTCGAGGGTTGAGGGGCTGGTTTTATTCCCGGCACCGGAGGGAGGGAAACATCCGCCGCTAGGGATTGGCCCCCGGCCCATTCTAATTGGTGGCCCGAATAAGTTTTGCGCTTCGCGCTGGAATGCCGCGGCTACCTTCGGAGGGAGGGCGACGGAGTCGCGGGGACAGGGGCGTTCCCAGACGGGAGTCTGGGAACGAGGGGGGAAAGACTGCCTCCTGTGCGCCTCGCGCACCCGGGCAACAAGTAGCCCGGGCCACCCGAGAAAAACATCCGCGGCTAGGGACAGCCGCGGCTACCACTGAACCGCCCTCACTCAACATAGCTGGGCAATTCCCGAGAGAGGGAGGGCCTCGAAGGAAGGAGGATGGTGATCAGCGATAAAACCAGCCGAAGGAGGCCCATTGGGCGAACCATCCTTGCAGTTTGGCTCCGAAATCGGGACCGGTCTTCCGGCGGCGGAGGGCGCGCTCGCAGGCGGCCTGGAGGGGAAGGCCTTTTTGCAAGGCGGAACAGATGAGGTAGGCGGGTTCCTCGAGGCGCTTGTAGTAGACGGCGTTGTTGCTGCGATGGACGGCGAGCCAGATTTTCTCCGGTCTGGGCCGGGCGAGTTTTTTGGGCGCTTTCCTTTTGATGCGCTCGTTCATGGCGTTGCTGGCCTCGCCGCGCGGTTCCTCGCGACGGCGGACGGCGAGGATGAAGTCGTCGACCGGGTAGGCGCAGGCAAGGAAGGTGATGCAGGGCTGGACGCCGAGCTTCAATTGGGCGGGATCGCCGCCGTCAAGGAGGGCGTCGATTTCCAAGGGCGGGAAGGCCTCGCCGTCGAAGGCGACGATGTGGGCCCATTCGAGGCGGACGATGTCGCGGGCAAGAGCGTGGTGGGGAGCGGTCCAGCGCGGTTCCTTCGCGAGATATTTTTCGAGATGCCGGCCAAGGTCGCGGAGGGTGAAGGAATCGGAGGGATGTTTGGTGAGGTAGGCGACGGACAGGTCGTAGAATCGGTCCTCGCCGATGAGGGTGCGGAGGCCGGGGAAATCCTCGTGGAGGGAGTCGAGCAGGCGGAACCAGTATTGTTTGTTGTAGATCTCGAGGCGCTCGAAGGAAGTGAGACGGTCGTTCGGCTTGATGAATTCCGCGACGACGCGGCGGGAGGATGTGCCGTCGGTCCACTTGGACTGCATGCGGTGGCCGGACGCGAGGGGACGCATGATGCCGGTGGCGAAGGCGCGCTGGATGGCGCGCAATTTTTTGACGCCGCGGGGGTCGGGTTGCATAAAATTAGAGGTCGTTCGACAGGCTCAGGATGACAGGCTTAAACGGCCTGGACGGTTTGAGGCAGAAGCTCCTTGCAGAATTTTCCGGCCTTGAGGGCCTCGCAGTGTACTTCGTCGAAGGAGGGAATGCGGTCGTCCCACTCGAGCAGCGTGGCGGTCGGGCCGGTCAGCCTGGTGGCGTGGGCGTACATTTTCCAGACGGGATCGAGGACGGGATGGTCGTGGGTATCGAGGATGTATTTCTCGAACTTCGAGTGGCCCGCGATGTGGACCTGCCCGACGCGATCGTGCGGGATGTGGTTGAGATAATCGTAGGGATTGAAATTGTGGTTTTGGGAGGAGACGTAAATGTTGTTCACGTCGAGCAGGATGCCGGCATCGGCCTTCTCGACGACCTCGCTGAGGAATTCCCACTCGGACATTTCGGAGGCGCAGAACTCGGCGTAGCTGCTGACGTTTTCCACGAGGATGGGGACCTCGAGATAATCGCGGACTTCGCGGATGCGCTGCGCGACATGCGATGCGGCAGCGAAGGTGTAGGGCAACGGGAGGAGATCGTGGGTGTAGCGTCCGTCGACGCTGCCCCAGCAAAGATGATCGGAGAGCCAGGGGGTGTTGGTCCGCTTGACGAGACGCTTGAGACGGCGGAGGTGTTCGCGGTCGAGGCCGTCGGTGGAGCCGAGATACATGGCGACACCGTGCTGGACGACGCGATATTGTTCGAGAATCTGGTCGAGGACATGGAGCGGACGTCCCGCATCGACCATGAAATTTTCCGAGATGATCTCGAACCAGTCGACGGTCGGCTTCCGGGAAAGGATATGCTGGTAGTGAGGGACGCGGAGCCCAATACCGATGCCGTAATTGGTGAAATTGTTGAAGCGATTCGCGGGCATGATCGTCGGGAGCGAAGCTGGGAACGGGGGACCGGAAGACCGGCCCCCCGTTCGAAGGGAAGACGAGGTAAACTTAGCCGTTGGTCTTGCAGCCGCCCTTGCCCTTGCAGGTGTTCTGGCCCTTGCAGCTATTGTTGTCGGTCTTGCAACCGCCCTGGCCCTTACAGGAATTCTTGCCTTTGCAATCGTGCTTGCCCTTGTCGGCGTCATCGGCGAGCTGGCCGAAGGCGTTGTTCATGCCATCGGGCGATCCGGTGACGGTATAGGCGTGCACCCGAGCGGCGGAACCGGCCATGAGTCCGGTGAGGGCAACAGTGGCGAGCATGGTCTTGGTGGTTTGGAGGAGACGTGGGTTTTTCATTCGGTTGGGTCTTTCTTTTTAGGTTGGTGCCCGACCCTGCCCTGTACCTACCGGGCGAAATCAGGCGTTATGGATTGGACGAGAAAGCGTGTGTTTTATTCCAATTTTTGTTTCCGATGATTTTATTTGTTGGAAACAAGGGGGATGCCGACCCGCGACCGAAGGATTGTTGACCGAAAAACTACTGCGTGCCGTTCTGGTTGGTGACGGTTTTCTTGGCAGGATCGTCGGACCAGAGATTGGCCTGGACGCCCGCACCGCCCTGATTGCCGGTGTAACTGGTGCGGTCACCGGTTTCCGGGCTGTAATCGGACACGCCTGCACAGCCGGTAACCAGAGGAAAAACAACGAGGAGAAACAGCCAGCGCATGGTCTTTAGATAGGTGGGGTGGCGGGGCAAAATCAAGCAGGATTAAAGCGGAAAATCAGTCACCGGAGTAGGCGGGATGTTCGTTGAACCAGGTCTTTTGATCGGGGTTATCGGACCAGATGGAGGTCTCGACTCCGCCGCCGCCCTGGCTGCCCATGAGGCTGGTGGGACTTTGATTATCGACCTCTTGCGATTGGGAGATTCCGCTGCAGCGGGTCAAGAGGACGAGGGCGGCAAGCAAAAGGACCGGGCGCATGGGCCAGTTATGGCAAAATGCATGCCGGTGGCAAGCCGTCAAAATAACGTGTCGTTTCTTGACGCGTTTTCGGCAAAATGAGTTGGATGACTTCCGCCCATCTGGACCGCGCGCATGTGTGGCATCCCTTCACGCAAATGCGGGACTGGAATGCGGCGGGGCATGAGCCCATCGTCATTGTCGAGGGACAGGGCGCCGTGTTGAAGGCGGAGGATGGACGCGAATATCTCGACGGGAACTCTTCCATCTGGACGAACCTGCATGGACATCGACGGGCGGAGATTGACCAGGCGATCCGGGACCAGCTGGACCGGATCGCGCACAGCTCGTTTCTGGGACTGACGAATGACGTGGCGGCGCGACTGGCGGGGGAATTGGTCGAAGTGACGGGACTGCGGGGACATAAGGTTTTCTTCTCGGACGATGGATCGACCGCGATGGAGGCGGCGTTGAAGATGGTGTTTCAGGCGCGGATGCAGCGGGGAGAGACGGCGCGGAAGACTTTTGTTTCGCTCTCGAATGCCTATCACGGCGACACGATTGGAGCGATGAGCGCGGGGCATAGTCCGATCTTTCATAAGGTCTACAAGCCGATGCTTTTTGAGACGCGCGAGGTGATGAGTCCGGCGTGCTATCGGTGTCCGTATAATCGGGCGGAGCCGGTGCGCGGGACGGAGGCAAGGGTGGCGCGGAGGTGCAATTGGGAGTGCGTGGGAGAACTGGAGAAGGCGCTGGATGATCTGGGGGAGAAAGCCTCGGCGTTGGTGATGGAACCGCTGGTCCAGGGCGCGGCGGGGATGACGATGCATCCGCCGGGTTATCTTGAAAAGGCGGCGGAGGCATGCAAGGAGCGAGGCGTGTGGCTGGTGTTGGATGAGGTGATGACCGGGTTTGGCCGGACGGGGGCGATGTTTGCGTGCCAGAAGGAGAAGGTGATTCCGGATGCGATCGGGTTGGCGAAGGGATTGAGCGGGGGTTATCTGCCGGTCGCGGCGACGCTGGCCTCGGGGGAGATCTTTGACGCTTTTCTGGGGGAGTATGCGGAGTTGAAGACGTTTTTTCACGGGCACAGCTACACGGGAAATGCGCTCGGGTGTGCGGCGGCGCTGGCGAACCTGAAAATTTTCAAGACGGAGAATACGTTGGAGAAGAACGGAAGCCTGCAGGAGGTGCTGAGCGGGTTGGTCGCGAAATTCTGGGAGCATCCGAACGTGGGGGATGTACGGCAGGAGGGGCTGATTTGTGCGGTGGAAATTGTGAAGGATTTCACGACGCGGGAGGCGTTTCCTTTTGCGGAGAGGACGGGGAATCGGATTTGCGAGGCGGCGCGAAAGCATGGGTTGCTGACGCGACCGGTGGGGGATGTGCTCGTTTTGATGCCGCCGTATTGCACGACGGAGGAGCAGATGGCGCGGATGGTGGAGGCGTTGTGGTTGGGGTTGAAGGAAGTGTTGCCCGTCCCCTCACCGTAAAAGCACGCTCGCTCTCCTGGTTTCGATTCGCTTCACTCCTTTTTATGCGTGGCAAATTGTTGTTGTGGGCACGGCGGACTCATCTTTACCTGGGCGTCTTTTTCTCGCCGCTGCTGCTTCTGTTTATCATTACGGGCTGGTGGCAGACGATGGTTGCGGGCGACGACCAGGAGAAGGAGGGCGGTTATCTCCACGAGCTGATGAAGAAGTTTTCCAACGTGCACACGAGCAGCGAGTGGCCGCGGGCGGGGCGTCACGATTATGTGTGGCTGATGAAGTGGATGATTGTCGCGATGTGCGTGGCGTTGATTCTCTCGATCATCCTGGGACTTTTTCTTTCGTGGCAGACGACGAAGCCGAAGTGGAAGGTCATTCTCGCCCTGGCTCTCGGGATCGCGGTGCCGGCGGGGATTCTTTATCTCGCCTGAGGGTGACTAGCTCATTGCGCGCAATTCACTGCTGACGGCGTTAGGGAGAGCGCGGGGACCGGTGCCGCCGAGTTTTGTGTCGACGGCTTCCAGGCGGCGGATGAGATCGAGGACTTCGGCGCGGGCGTAGGGGCCTCCGGCGGCGGCGCAGAAGTGGGTGCGGCAACCGAAGGGGCGGTCCTGATAAATCAGGCAAGCGCCGTTTTCCTTGAGGAGAGGACAGGCGCCGTCTTCGCGTTCGGGCATGACTTTGCGGCCGGCGGCGCGCACCGCTTTCGCGGCGAGGATGGCCTCGCCCTTGGTGAGCTGCGGCGTGCGGCCGGTGAGCTTGAAGTGGCAGCACTCGGTGAGGCGCGTGCAGGCGCGTTCGACGGGACGGTGGGCGAGATCGTGGTAGACGGCGCGGACTTCGTCGAGCGCGGCGCGCTTGAGGAGCTCCGTCTGGTTGGGGGGCCGCGCTTTCATCGTTTAGACCGCCTGTCCACAGGCGTGACCGGAGGCCCAGGCCCATTGGAAATTATAGCCACCGAGCCAGCCGGTGACGTCGACGGCCTCGCCGATGAAGTGGAGGCCGGGCACGGCGCGGGCTTCCATGGTCTTGGAGTTGAGCTCGCGGGTGTCGATGCCGCCGACGGTGACTTCGGCGGTGGCGTAGCCTTCGGTGCCGGCGGGTTGGAGGGTCCAGTTTTCGAGGCGGCGGGCGATGTCGTCGAGCTGCTGCGCGGAGTATTCACGGACGGGACGCAGGGGAGCGAGGGACCTGGTCCAGGCGGAGGCGAAGCGTTCGGAGAGTTTGCGGGAGAGGAGCGTGTCGAGGCGGAGGCCGGAGGTCTTGTTTTCCTCGAGAAAATCACGGGCGCGGCTGTCGGGAAAGAGATTGACCTGGATGGCGGCGGGGGCCTGCCAGAAGGAGGAGATTTGCAACATGGAGGGGCCACTCAGGCCGCGATGGGTGAAGAGAAAGTGCTCGGTGAATTCGGCTTTCTTTTCTTTCGGCGGCTGGCCAGTGACGCGGACGGAACAGGGGGCGGAGATGCCGCTGAGGGAGCGGCAGAATTCGAGCATCTCGCCGCTGAAGGTGAAGGGGACGAGACCGGCGCGACCAGGAATGACGTTGAGGCCGAACTGGCGGGCGATGCGGTAGGCGAAATCGGTGGCGCAGAGTTTCGGCAGGGAGAGGCCGCCGGTGGCGATGACGAGGCGTCTGGATGGGAAGGTCCCGAGGGAGGACTCGATTTCGAAGTTTTCCTCCTTTTCACTGCGGCGGATGGCGGTGACGTCGGCCTTGGTTTTGATTTCGACGCCGGCGTCGGTGCACTCGCGCTGGAGCATTTCGACGATCTCGCGGGAGCTGTGGTCGCAGAAGAGCTGGCCGAGTTTCTTTTCGTGGTAGGCGATGCCGTGTTTCTCGACGAGGGCGATGAAGTCGTCGGGGCGGTAGCGGGCGAGGGCCGATTTGCAGAAATCGGGGTTGGAGGAGAGGTAGTTTTCGGGGCCGGCGTTAAGGTTGGTGAAGTTGCAGCGACCGCCCCCGGAGATGAGGATCTTGGCGCCGATACGTTCGCCGCGTTCGAGGACCAGGACGGAGCGGCCCTGCTGGGCAGCAACGATGGCGCACATCAGGCCCGCGGCGCCGGCACCGATGATGATGACGTCGGTCATGAGCGGCCCCCTTTACAACAATGCGGCATGGGCGGAGGAGAAGGGTTCCGGCTGGGCGAGGTAGCGGTCGCAGACGGCGAAGAGGTCGCGCAGGGTGAGGGTCGGCTTGAGCTCGTTCCAGAAGGCGTCGCTTTCGCCGAGGCCGGGGGCGATGTAGCCGAGGTACTTTTTCATTTTGCCGACCTGGCCGCTTTCACGGATGGCGGGGTGGCGCGTGGCTTCGTAGAGTTCCTCGATGTAGTTGCGGAGATCGACGAGGGTGGGGCGCGTTTTGACTTCGCCGTGGGTCCAGGCTTCGCGGATCTGCTCGAAGAGCCAGGGATTGCGGATGGCGCCGCGGCCGATCATCAGACCGCCGGCGTTGGTGAGCTCGACGATGCGGCGGGCGGAGTCGGCGCAACTGACGTTGCCGTTGGCGAAGACGGGGCACGGCATGAGGTGGGCGGCGCGCGCGATGGCGTCGTAGTGGACGATAGGCTTGTACATTTCCCTAACGGTACGACCGTGGACGGTGAGCGCGTCGATGGGATGACGGCGGAAGAGATCGAGAAGGGCGGGGAATTCGTCGGGGGAGTCGAAGCCGAGGCGGGTCTTGACGGTGAATTTGAGGTGGACGGCCTCGCGGACGACCTTGAGGATGTCGTCGATCTTGGCGGGGTTCCTGAGCAGGCCGCCGCCGGCTTCCTTCTTGCAGACGATGGGGGCGGGGCAGCCGAGGTTGAGGTCGATGCCGGCGATCCTGCGCTTCTGCAAGGCGGTCGCAGTGCGGCGGAGGGCGTCGAGGTCCTGGCCGATCATCTGGGCGATGATGGGTTTGCCGTCGGGATTCTCGTCGATGGAGCGGAGGATGTGCTTCTCCGGGGAGGAATCGCGATGGACGCGAAAGTACTCGGTGTAATAGACGTCGGGGCCGCCGTACCGGGACATGACGCGCCAGAACGCCAGGTCGGTGATGTCCTGCATCGGGGCAAGAATCAGGAGCGGGCGGTTAGGGGGAAGGAGATCGCGCATCGGAAGCGGGGGAGGATATCCGATTGGGGGACGGGAGTCGATCTATGCGATGGTGTGGTAGTATAAGCAACGGTCGATTCTGATTCTAAGCAGAATGGGTCAATAGCCCCGAATATGTGAAACCAATAATGCAAGGAAAGCGTTCATACCTATCCAGATAAAAGGATAGGCGAAAGAAATGAATATTTTGTCCGCTCTTGTAAGTTGTCTGTATCGTCGGGCGAGTATGAGACTTACCGTAAGCCAGTAAGCTAAAGCCGAATAAATGACAACCCGGATTCCTGTCTCATCAGCGAGTGCGACAGCGCCCAAAAGACCAATAACAGCTTGCTGTATGAGCGCGAAATTAATGTACTTTTTAATGGATGCATTCTTGCGGGCAAGTGGCGCATCCATGCTTTTATCTTAGAAAATAGGTCTCTTCTTCCAAGTTCCAAACGTAATCAGGTTTGTTGAATGACCGGACTACTTATTGCCTGGGGCCTGCAAATCGGGACATGACGCGCCGGAACGCCAGGTCAGTGATGCCCTGATCTAACCGTTTTCCTTTAGCCATTTTTCCCGATGCTGAACGATCCAGGTTATAAGTGCTTTTTCAAATCCAATATCGTAGCCAAGTCGGGCACTTTCACTTTCCCGGAGTTTGATAATCTGCTCTCTTTCCTCAAGAAAAACTTTATACAGACGGTCTGCATCATCTGAATCGCCAGCCATGCCGACAGCCGTTGTCTTCGGAGGCTGTGGTGGACCACCTGAAAATGCGGGCTGTGTTTTTGGCGCGGAATCGTCCTTTGGAGTATTCATCACTTTGCTCGAACATTTTTGTGCGACACCAACATCATCGCTAAGCTTCGCGTCTCTAAACAAGAGTCCAAATCACCAGTGCAATCAGGGAAATTGAAATTGCGTAATAACCGATGACATATACCCAAAACATTCGAGGAGTTTTATCTCGGTAGGCAAACTTAGTCGTAAATCTTCTTCCCCCGAGACGGACTACTCCCTTCCTCACACCTTCAGTCGCGACACACACGAAAAGGACACTAAGGATGGTCAGCACTATATCCACAACATCAATCTAGCAACGTCGTCATCTCTTCCAAGTTCCAAACAGATTGGCGCAGCAGGAAGGCCGGGGCAAAGTCATCGCCTGTCGAAGAACGCCGTTGATTCAACCCCTTCAGGGTTGGCGGTGGTTTTGACCACGACCCAGGGTAGCTCGTTCCTCGCAACCCTGGGCTATATGATGGCTACCCCGTTGGGGTTGCAGACAGAAGGTATCGTCGCGCGGAGCGAGATGGCTACCTCGGAGAGAGCAACGGAGTTGCGCAGACAGGGACGTTCCCAGACGGAGTCTGGGAACGAGGGGGAAAGCGTCGATCCTTGCCAAGCATTGGAGGCACCCTATTTTGGGACTATTCATGAAAACCGTGCGACGACCAGCTCTGAAATCGGATAAGGATTTTTGTCGTCAAATCCATCATCGCGCTTATCGAACCGTTTGCGAACGCCAGTTCGGCCCTTGGAACGAACGGGTACAGGATGATTTTTTTGAGAAGGACTGGAATGCAAACGCGGAGGGGTTCGAGATTTTGCTCTGCGATGGCGTGCCTTGTGGTTATCTGCGAGTCGAAGTGAGCTTGGATCGGGTCCAAGTCCACGAGATCGTCATTGATCCCGGCTTTCAGAACCGGGGAATAGGCACCTTCTTCATGCGCCAAATTATGGCGCAAGCCCAAACACTTTCGCTGCCATTACATCTGCAAACCTTGCACCAAAATCGAGCGTTTGAGTTTTACCGGCGAATCGGCTTCAAGGAAACGGGGCGCACCGGGACGCATACACTTCTGGAGTGGGAGCCTGCAGAAACGGCACGGCGGTTATAGATCGCGCTAAAGACCGAAGAGCACCATTTTTCGCTGTGCTCTGCGTGCGCTCCGTGCGAAATTCTTCCTTCCCATGTCCGACATTCATCCGATCCATGACAAGATGCTGAGCCGCGCGGAGCGGGAGGCGAAACTGAAGCAGCGCGCGAAGGTGATCTGGCTGTTTGGGCTGTCGGGGTCGGGGAAGAGCACGCTGACGACGGCGCTGGAGAGGCGGCTTTTTGCGGACGGGTTCACGACGACGCTGCTGGACGGGGACAACCTGCGCGAGGGACTGAACAAGGGGCTGGGGTTCAGCGATGCGGACCGGGAGGAAAACATCCGGCGGGCGGCGGAGGTTTCCAAATTATTTTTGGACTCGGGGATCATTTGCCTCAACTCGTTCATCATGCCCCGGGAATCGCTGCGGGCGCTGGCGCGGGGGATCATTGGCGCGGAAAACCTGCTGGAAATTTACGTGGAGTGCCCGTTCGAGACCTGCCTAAGGCGCGACGTGAAAGGGCTTTATAAGAAGGCCCAAGCGGGTCAGGTGGCTAACTTTACGGGGCAGGCCTCGGCTTTCGAGCCACCGGCCAAGCCGCACCTCGTTTTGAACACGGAAAACACGCCGTTGGCGGAATCTCTTGAAACTCTATATAGTTTTGTACTTTGCCATTTGAAGGTTGTAGGCTAAGAACTCCGTCCCCTCATGAGTTCTTACAACCTTACTCATCTCAAACAACTGGAGCACGAGGCGATCTTCGTCATGCGCGAAGTCGCGGCCCAGTTCGAACGACCGGCCCTGCTTTTCTCGGGCGGCAAGGATTCCATCGTGATGGTGCAACTGGCTTTGCGGGCGTTTTACCCGGCCAGCATCCCCTTCCCGCTGTTGCATATCGACACGGGCCATAATTTCCAGGAGACGCTCGATTATCGCGACTGGCTGGTCAAGGAGACCGGGGCGCGGCTGCTGGTGCGGTACGTGCAGGACTCGATCGACAAGGGACGGGTCGCCGAGGAAAAGGGCGTGAACCCGAGCCGGAACGGACTCCAGACGGTGACGCTGCTGGATGCGCTGGAAGAACTGCGGATCGATGCGGCCCTCGGCGGCGGACGCCGCGACGAGGAGAAGGCCCGGGCCAAGGAACGCTTCTTCTCGCATCGGGACGAATTCGGCCAATGGGACCCGAAGAACCAGCGGCCTGAGTTGTGGAATCTTTTCAATGGGCGCATCCATCCGGGCGAGCATTTCCGGGTGTTTCCGTTGAGCAACTGGACGGAGATGGATATCTGGCAGTACATCGCGGCGGAGAAGATCGAGATTCCGTCGCTTTATTTCAGCCACAAGCGTGCGGTCGTGAACCGGAAAGGCATCCTTCTGGCCGATTCTCCTTACAATACGCTGCTGCCCGGTGAAATTTATGAGGAACGCATGGTCCGTTTCCGCACGGTCGGGGACGCCTCGTGCACGGGCGCGGTGGAATCACCGGCGGCAACGCTGGACGATATCATTGCCGAAGTCGCCGCCGCGCGGCAGACCGAGCGGGGCACCCGGGCGGACGACAAGCGCAGCGAAACCGCGATGGAAGACCGCAAGAAGGCCGGTTACTTCTAACTTTTGGACACGACCATGGACTTACTCCGCTTTACGACGGCCGGATCGGTGGATGATGGGAAGAGCACCCTCATCGGCCGGCTGCTTTACGATTCCAAATCGATTTTTGAAGACCAGCTCGAGGCCATCGAGCGGGTGAGCGAGAACAAGGGCCTGGCCCAGGTGGACCTCGCGCTGCTGACCGATGGCCTGCGCGCCGAACGGGAACAGGGCATCACCATCGATGTGGCCTACCGCTATTTCGCGACGCCGAAACGCAAGTTCATCATCGCCGACACCCCGGGGCACATCCAGTATACCCGCAACATGGTGACGGGCGCCTCGACGGCGAATCTCGCCATCATCCTGATCGACGCGCGCAAGGGCATCCTCGAGCAGACGCACCGGCATTCGTTCATCGCGTCGCTGCTGCACATCAAGCACCTGATCGTCTGCGTGAACAAGATGGACCTCGTGAACTTCAGCGAGGAAGTCTTCTGCAAGATCGTCGAGGAATACAAGGAATTCGCCTGCCGCCTTGATGTGCAGGACATCAAATTCATCCCGGTGAGCGCGCTGAAGGGCGACAACGTCGTCGACAAGTCGACGAACATGCCGTGGTACGACGGCGGGACGCTGCTTTCCACGCTGGAGACGACGTACATCGGCAGCGACGTGAATCATATCGATCCGCGCTTTCCGGTGCAGTATGTCATCCGTCCGCAGACGGAGGAGTTTCATGATTACCGGGGTTTTGCCGGGCGCGTGGCGAGCGGCGTTTTCAAGCCGGGCGATGAGATCGTGGCGCTGCCCTCGGGATTCACGAGCCGGATCAAGACGATCGACACGATGAAGGAACCGATCAAGGAGGCGTTCAGCCCGATGTCGGTCACGATGACGCTGGAGGACGAGATCGACATCAGCCGCGGCGACATGATCGCGAAGCCGAACAATGCACCGAAGCCGACGCAGGATTTCGAGGTGATGCTGTGCTGGTTCCATGAGAAGCCGCTGGCGCTCGGCGGGCGTTACTACCTGCGTCACACGACGCGGGACTGCAAGGCGCTGATCAAGGAAGTCCGCTACAAGATCGACATCAATACGCTGCACAAGAACGAGAATGACCTCGTTTTGGGCATGAATGAAATCGGACGCGTACGGATCCGCACGACGGTGCCGCTCTTCGCCGATCCGTATGCGATCAACCGCAATACGGGCGGGATCATCCTGATTGACCAGGAGACGAATAATACGGTGGCGGCGGGGATGATTCATTAGGAGCGCGGCGGAACGGCCCGGACGGAGCCGGGCCCTCCATGGAAAGAAGTGCGACCCCGGGACATCGGCGGTCATAGACCGCCGCTACAGTTAAAAGTCGGTGTCGACATCGGGGCTCCTGAGGTTTAAAGCGGAATGAGTCGCAAAGCCAAAAAACGGTTCGACGCGAAGCCGGGAATGGGGCAGAGTGCGATGACATATCATATATGATCCGCGGAAGGAATAATCCCCAATGAAAACGATCACGTTTGGAGAAGTTATGATGCGCCTGGCCACTCCCGGTCACCTGCGCTTTAACCAGAGTCCGGTGCTGGAAGTGACCTTTGGCGGCGGCGAGGCCAATGTGGCGGTCTCGCTGGCGTTGTTGGGCGAGGAAGCGGCTTTTGTCACGCGCCTGCCGAAAAATGATATTGCGGAGACGTGCATCCAGCAATTGCGCGGGCTGGGCGTCGAGACGGGAAAAATCCTGCGTGGCGGCGAGCGGATCGGCATTTATTTCCTGGAGAGCGGCGCTTCGCAGCGGGCGTCGACGGTCACTTATGACCGCGCGCACAGTTCGATTTCCGAGATCAATCCGGCGGACCTGAAGTGGGAGGAGATTTTCAAGGGCGCAGACTGGTTCCATTTCACGGGCATCACCCCTGCCCTCTCCGACAAGGCGGCGCAGGCCTCGCTCGAAGCGGCCCGGACGGCGAAGAAACTGGGGCTGACGGTGAGTTGCGATTTGAACTTCCGCAAGAAACTCTGGTCGAGCGAAAAGGCCGGACAGGTCATGGCGCCGATCATGGAATTCGTGGACATCTGCATCGCGAATGAAGAGGACGCGGAGAAGGTGTTCGGCATCAAGGCCGGCGCAACGGAGGTGACCGAGGGGAAGCTGGACCACAGCCGTTATGTCGAGGTGGCGACGAAGCTGACGGAACGGTTCAAGTTCAAGGGCGTGGCGATCACGCTGCGGGAAAGTTTTTCGGCCTCGCACAACGGATGGTCGGGACTCTATTTCACGGGCGGGAAGGCCTGCTTCAGCCGCCGGTATGACCTGGAGATCGTTGATCGCGTGGGCGGCGGGGATTCGTTTGCGGCGGGGCTGATTTATGCGCTCGGCAAAAAGAAATCGCCGCAGGATGCGATTGAGTTTGCGGTGGCGGCGAGTTGCCTGAAGCATTCGATCAGCGGCGATTTCAACCGGGTGAAGCTCTCCGAAGTGGAAGCCCTGCTGGCCGGGGACGGCTCGGGACGCGTGCAACGTTAACTCTCACTCTTATGACAAAAGATCAAATCATCTCGGGGCTTCTGACGCCGGGTGTCGTGGCCATTATTCGCGCGGACAACTCGGAGCAGTTGATCGACGCGAGCCGCGCGCTGATCGATGGGGGTGTCTCGGGGATCGAAGTCACCATGACCACGCCGAATGCGCTGAAGGTCATTGCGGATGTCTGCCGCGTTTTTGGAGACAAGGCGCTGGTCGGGGTGGGAACGGTGCTGGATGTGAAGACCGCCGAGGATGCGCTCGCGGCGGGGGCGGAATATGTCATCACCCCGGTACTCAAGCCGGAGGTCATCGCGTTCTGCAACAAGGTCGGCAAGCCGATCTTCGCCGGATCCTACACGCCAACGGAGGCGCAGACGGCCTATGAGCTGGGCGCGGATTTCATCAAGATTTTCCCGGCGGAGGGACTGGGACCGAAGTACATCCAGTCGATCCGCGGTCCCCTGCCCCATCTGAAGATCGTGCCCACCGGCGGCGTCGATGTGAATACGGCGGGCGATTTCATCAAAGCGGGTTGCGTTGGGGTCGCGGCGGGTAGTACGCTCGTGAGCAAGGAAATCCTCAAAAACAAGGACTGGGCGAAGCTGACCGACCTGGCCGGGCAGTTCATCGCCGCAGTCGCCAAAGCACGTGGAAAATAAGCATATGATGACCAAATCCCTTCCGTGGTTGCTCGCCCTTCTTCTCTGCATCGCCTGCCCGGCCCGGGCGGAGATGCGGGACACCAATACCAATTGGAAGCCAGTGATGATCATGATTTTCCCGCTCGATAACAAGAGCACGGCGACCCCGGGCCACTCCGAGATCCGGTATATTGTTTTCCCGTCTGGTTTTGTCCGGATCGAGCAGAACACCTTCTACGACAATGGCGATCATCCCATGCACGAGGCCTGGCTGAGCGAAGCGCGCTATGACGCGATCCTGGCCCTGGCGAAGGGAGTCGTCGCCTCGAAGGCCCTGGCGAAGCATCCGGCCGAGTCGGTGCAATTTGATGGTTCGTTTACCGGCAACAAGCTGGTTTCAAGGGATTGCCGCCGGAATGTCGAGGACGTGCAAGCTATTCTGCGCCTGCTCGGCGGCATCTGGCCTGACATTGAGCCGCCGCTGCCGCCGCCCATGTTGAATCATCCGTAACCGTCGCGGTTCGCTTCCCTTCGTCTTCTCATGCCTACGAATACCCCTCCCGTCGTTCTCGTCACCGGTTCATCGCGCGGCCTTGGCCGGGGCGTGGCCGAAACCCTTGCCCAGGCCGGCTTTTCCGTGGCAATCCACTACGCCAGCAACAAGGAAGCCGCCGAGACCACCGCGGCGGCGTGCAAGAAACTCGCGCCGAATCCGGAGCAGAAATTTGCGGTCGTGGGGGGAAACATCGGACTGGCCGCGGACCGCCAGCGTCTTTTCGACGAGACAATTGCCGCGTACGGGCATCTTGATGCACTGGTCAATAATGCCGGTGTCGCGCCGCGTGTCCGCGCGGATATCACCGAGGCGACAGAGGAGATTTTCGATGAGGTGATGGGGATCAACCTGAAGGGGCCCTATTTTCTTTCGCAACTGGCGGCGCGTTACTGGCTGGCGAATCCGGGCAAGAGCCGCGTTCCCGGCGGGTACAAGCTGCTCTTTGTGACGTCGCTTTCAGCCAACACGGCCTCGATCAATCGCGGCGAGTATTGCATCTCCAAGGCCGGGCTCGGCATGGCGACGCAGTTGTGGGCCGTGCGGCTGGCGGACTCGGGCGTGCAGGTGCTTGAACTGCGGCCCGGCATCATGGCGACCGACATGACGGCGGGCGTGAAGGACAAGTACGACAAGTTGCTCGCCGAGGGGCTTGTGCCGCAGAAGCGGTGGGGCAATCCGCAGGATGTCGGACTGGCCGTGAAGGCGATCCTCGAAGGCCATTTCCCGTTTTCGACCGGCGATGTCATCAATATCGACGGCGGCTTCCATCTCCGCCGACTCTAATTTTATGATCCAGATCGACTACAACCTCACGCCCGCAGCGCTGCACGATTCCGTCAAACATCTCTTTGCGCTGTCCGGGGAAAAGATTCACCGCCTGCAAAATCGCTGGAATCCCGCGAAGGGGACGCCGGTCTTCACCGTGAAGGGCGAGTACACCTCGCGCGGCTGGACGGAATGGACCCAGGGTTTCCAGTTCGGCGGCGCGATCTATCAATTTGAAGTGACGCGGGACGAGGCGTTCCTCGACATCGGTCGCCGGAACACGGTCGATGTCATGGCCTCGCACCTCACGCACATCGGCGTGCATGACCATGGGTTCAACAATGTCAGCACCTACGGCAACCTGCTGCGCCTGATGCGGGACGGAATCATTCCTTACGACCCGTGGGAGCGGAATTTCTACGAATTGGCGCTGAAGACGACCGGCGCCGTCCAGGCCACGCGGTGGACCGAACTGACACCAGATTCGGGCTATGTCTATTCGTTCAACGGACCGCATTCGCTCTTTGCCGACACCATCCGCTCAATGCGGGCGCTCGCGGTCAGCCATCAGCTTGGTCACAAGCTCATGGGCGAGATGGACCGCCCGATCTCGCTGCTCGCCCGCATGCTGCAGCACGCGGACACCACGGCGAAGTATGCGGTCTATTACGGCGAAGGCCGGGACTCCTATGATATCCGCGGACGCACGGCGCACGAATCGATCTTCAACGTCAACGATGGCGCATATCGTTGTCCGAACAGCCAGCAGGGTTATTCGCCCTTCTCCACCTGGACGCGGGGACTGGCGTGGATTCTCTGCGGGTATCCCGAGGAAATTGAATACCTGGAGGCCCTGCCGGATGAGGAACTGGCGCCGTTCGGCGGCAAGGACGCGGTCATTGCGCGCTTCCTGAAAGTGGCGCAAGCGGTGGCCGACTTCTATCTGGAGTACACTCCTGTCGACGGCATTCCTTACTGGGACACCGGTGCGCCGGGGCTGGCCCATCTGGGGAATTATCTCGATCGTCCCGCCGAACCATACAACGAGCACGAGCCGGTCGACAGCAGCGCTGCCGCCATTGCCGCGCAGGGGCTGCTCCGTCTCGGACTCTATCTCAAGCGCAACCTGCAGGGGGAAAAGGGCGCGAAGTACTATCAGGCAGGACTCACGGTGGCACGGACGCTGTTCCAGGAGCCGTATCTTTCCACGGATACCGCGCACGAAGGTTTGCTGCTGCATTCGGTCTATCATCGTCCGAACGGTTGGGACTATGTTCCGCCGGGTCGCAAGGTTCCGTGTGGCGAGGCTTCCATGTGGGGCGATTACCATGCCCGCGAATTGGGTGTGATGCTGCATCGCGCCGCGGCGGGGCTGGGTGAGCCGCGGTTTTTTGATATCCGGTTTATTTGAGCAATTCAGGGCATATGCCCTGTGCTCTATCCGGTCCGTAGCTCCGAGTAGTGCTGGAAGGCGCGCTGGTTGTGCTGACGAATCAGTTTTTCGGACAGGTCGGCGTCGCCTTTGCGCAGCGCCTTGAGGATGGCGTGATGCTCACGCTGGGCCTCGGTGAAGCGATGCTCGCTGCCTTCGCGGAAGAAATGGCGGCGGATGCGGTCCCAGTTGCCCAAGGCGCGCTGGGTGATTTCCCTCAACCAGGACATTCCGGTGGCATCGCTGATCGCGAGATGAAACTCGAGATTGAGGGCTGACCACTTTTCGACGTCGTTGGCGTTCTCCGCGGAATCCATCCTGGCGATCAATTTCACGAGGAGACCGTCGAGCTCGGGGGGCATCTTCTTCGCGACGCGGCGGACGGCCATGGCCTCCATGCCTTCGAGGATGGTGAAAACCTCCTCGATGCTCTCGGGGGTGATCGCGGCCACGGTGGCACCGGCGTGGGGGCGGATTTCGACCAGCCTCTCGGCCTGGAGGAGTTGCAGGGCCTCCCGGACGGGGATGATGCTCAGGCCGAGTTCATTGGCGATGTCGTCGATGATGAGCCGGTGGCCGGGCGGCAGCTTGCCGTCGAGGATGCGTTCCTTCAGGTGCTGGTAAATGGCTTGTTGTTTGGTCAGGGTCAGGGCCATGGGAAGGGTCGGGGACAAGATAGGGCTTGCCGAACGGACAAGCCATATCATATATCTTATATTATATTAGCCAACCCTTAATCCCTGCCGTTCATCCCCGGAACCTCCCCATGTCCACTCCCTTCAAACTGGTCCGCATTCCCTCCCTCAAGACCGTGGCCGATTTTCGCGCCCACCTGCAGAGCCTCAACCTCGACCTCGGCATGGATGACGAGATCATCCAGGGCGAGGCCTCGCCGCTGCTGAAGACGTTGACATGGAACGGACGCACCATCGGCAACCGCTGGGCGATCCATCCGATGGAAGGCTGGGACGGAACGACGACCGGCGGCGTGACGGAGCCGATGATCCGGCGCTGGAAGCGTTTCGGCGACAGCGGTGCGAAATTGATCTGGGGTGGCGAAGCGATGGCGGTGCGCCCGGATGGCCGCGCCAACATGAACCAGCTCATCATCAACGAGGAGAACAAGGCCGGGATCGCGGGCCTGCGCGAGACGCTCATCGCCGCGCACAAGGAGAAGTTCGGCAAGACGGACGATCTCGTCATTGGTTTCCAGCTCACCCACTCGGGCCGGTTCTGCCGCCCGAACGACAAGAAGCGCTGGGAATCGCGCATCGCCTACCGACACCCGATCCTCGACGCGAAATTCAGCGTCACCAGCGACGACCAGATTCTGACCGATGATGACCTGAAGCGTCTGGTCGATTGTTATATCGCGGCCGCCAAGGTCGCCGCGGAAGTCGGCGCGGATTTCGTCGATATCAAACATTGCCATGGATACCTGCTGCATGAATTCCTCGGCGCGGTCACCCGGCCCGGGCCATACGGCGGATCATTCGAGAACCGGACGCGTCTCATCCGCGAGATCACGGCGGGCATTCGCGCGGTGGCACCCAACCTCGGCATCGGCGTGCGCCTGAGCGCCTTCGATTTCGTTCCCTTCAAGCCGGATCCCGCGCTCTCGCAGCCGGCCAAGCCAGGACCGGGGATGCCCGAGGAATTCGCGAACCTGCTGCCCTACCAGTATCAGTTCGGCATCAATCGCGAAAACCCGCTGGAGTACGACCTGACCGAGACCAAGCAGCTTCTTCAGCTCTTCACGGATCTCGGCATCGAGCTGGTGAATCTCACCGCCGGCAGCCCCTACTACAATCCGCACATCCAACGGCCCGCGGCCTATCCGCCTTCGGACGGTTATCAGCCGCATGAGGACCCGCTCATCTCGGTCGTGCGCCAGATCAAGGTGGTGGCGCAACTGAAGGCGGCGTTCCCGAAATTGATCCTTCTCGGTTCGGGGTACTCCTACCTGCAGGAATATCTGCCGCACGTCGCGCAGCACTACATTCGCGCAGGTCATGTCGATATCGTCGGACTGGGACGCATGGTCCTCTCCTACCCGCACATCCTGGCCGACGCCACGTCGCAGGGGAAATTGGCGGAGCCGAAATTGATCTGCCGCACGTTCAGCGATTGCACCACCGCTCCGCGCAATGGACTGCGTTCAGGTTGTTATCCACTGGACGATTACTACAAGACGTTCGAGGATGCACCGGCGCTCAAGCTCGTGAAAAGCGGCAAGAAGGTCTGAGTCGCCCGTCGAAACAAGAAGTCGTAAGACCCCATTAATTGCAATCGCTACTTTGCGGGCGATGGCCTTTAATGGGGAATGAAATCGATCTCGTTCCTTCCTCGTTTCCTTCTCCTGTCTTTGGCTTTTATCGCCACCAGCTCAATGGTGGTCCTGGCGGAAGACACCACAGCGCCCGCGACAGCGCCGGCTCCTGCGGCTGGGGCCAAGCCAGCTCCCGCAGCGGGCGCATTGACCAAGAGCGAAATGGGACAATTGTCCAAGGCCCGTAACGGGGTGCTGTCGGCCAATCCCGAACTGAAGGGCGCCAGCGATAATTTGAAAATTCAGGGAGACGCTCTCAAAGCCAAGGGTGCCGCGGCCACTCCCGAAGAGAAGGCTGCACTAAAGGCACAGAAGCAGGAGTTTGAACAAAAACTGCGCGCGGCCGAACTGGCCTTTGATCCCACCCTCGCCCCGGTCTTCGCGAAGATCGACGCGATGCCCAAGAAGAAGAAATAGAACGGGAATTGCCCGGTTGTAACGTAACCTTTGGCGTTTTGGCGCCTCTAAGGGGATATATGCAATATATCCCGTTACTCCCACGCATCACCTTGGTGGCTCTTGCCCTCGGCACGGCCAGCGCCACCGGGGTGCTCGCGCAAACCACGCCGACTACCCCGGCGACGTCGACCACCGCAACTCCGACGACACCTGCCCCGGAGAAAAAGGGCAAGCACAATGTCGAGGCCTCGCTGACGCCGGCGGAAGCGGCCCAGTTGGAGAAGGACCGCAATGCTGTCCTGGCCGCCAATCCCGCCCTCAAGGCCGAGGCGGACGCCCTGGTCGAACAACACAAGGCAACGAAAGGTCAGGGCGCTGATGCCAAGGCCGCGTTCAAGACACAGAAGAAGGCGCATGAGCAAAAAATGGAAGTCGCCATGTTGAAGCTTGATCCCAGCGTGGCACCGATCCTGAGCAAGATCAAAGCCGCCAAAAAAGCGGACCATAAAGCGAACAAGAACGGGGATCCGGCTGCCTAATCAAGACAGGCATCGCCATTAACAGCCGAACCATCCGATCCATTGCGACCGGATGGCAGGCTTGGCCGGGACCGCGGAAATTATTCCAATCGGACGGCAACTTCCTGGCAACGCAACGAAATCTCGGCGGCCTTGAAGGTGTGAGATTGGGCCATCGCTTTTTCAGTCCGGTTGAGGCAATCGAGAATCAACTGGCCGAAATAGGGACAGCCGACTTTGCCTTTCACGGGGAAATGATGCTGGTCCTTGTCGTCGACGAGGAAGACGTGTTCGCCTTCGGCGCTGTGGCCGATATCGAGGACCTTCCGCAATTCAATATAGCCCTTGGTACCCATGATGATAGTGCGGCCATCGCCCCACGTGCCCAAGCCGGCCGGCGTGAACCAGTCGACCCGGAAGTAGCCGGAAGCCCCGTTGTTGAGAATTAGCGAGGCTTCGCCGAAGTCTTCCAGCTCCGGGTAAGCCTTCGCATTGTAGTTGGCGACGGCGGCATGGCCGACTTTCGCGTCGGTTGCGCCAGTGTAGGTAAGGATCTGCTCGGCCTGATGGCTGCCGATGTCGCAGAGGATGCCGCCGTACTTGGCGCGCTCGAAAAACCAGGCCGGGCGGGACGGGGCGTTTAACTTATGCGGGCCAAAGCCGGCGACCTGCACCACGCGGCCAATGGCACCCTGGTCGATCAACTGTCCGGCAAAGATTCCGCTCTCGGAAGCCGTCCGTTCGCAATAGTAGACGGCGTAGATTTGGCCGGTGGCGGTGGCGATCTTGCGCGCGGTTTCGAGTTGAGCCAAAGAGGTGAACGGGGCCTTGTCGACGAAGTAGTCCTTACCGGCCTCCATCACGCGACAGCCGGTGGGGCCGCGCTCGCTGGGGACACCGGCGGAGACGACGAGCTTGATCTCGTCGATTTCGAGCAGCCGGTCGAAGGAATCGACCACGCGGGCGGTGGGGTAGCGCTTGCAGAAATCGGCGGCCCGGGCGGGATCGGTGTCGTAGACATAGCGGACCTCGCCCCCCGCTTCGATCAAACCACTGCACATGCCATGGATGTGGCCGTGGTCCAAATGGCTGGCCGCGAAGATGAACTCGCCGGGTTGGACGACCGGCATGGGCTTGGGCAGGGGTTCGTAGGGCATGAGGTTATATTTGCGTTATGCCGGATCAGTCGCAAGTTATGAGTATGAGAAAATTTGAATACGATGTGGTCTATATGAAAACCGAAGTATCGGATGTCTCGAGCCAAGGCGCGATCAGTCATCATGTCCGGAAGGTGCTAAACGCGATGGGAAGGGACGGCTGGGAATTGGTCTCGGTCGCGCAGGACCAGGAGCAGATCCGGCTCTTTCTCAAGCGCGAGCTCTTTTCGGTGACCGATTAGCCGACCGCTTCTTTAGATTTTGATAACCATCACGATGACGCCCAGGACGATCAGGGCGGCGCCGATGGCTTCCTGCGTTTTGACTTTTTCGCCCAGGAAGATCACCGCGAGGATGATGGCGATAGCCACGCTTAACTTGTCGACGGGGGCGACCTTGGCGACGTCGCCGAGTTTCAAGGCGCGGAAATAGCAGAGCCAGGAAAGGCCGGTGGCGAGTCCCGAGGCGACGAGGAAAAACCACGAGCGCGTGGTGATGCCGTTGAAGTCGGCCTTGCCATCGAGGCAGAAGACCAGTCCCCACGTGACGACGAGGATGACGGTGGTGCGGATCGCGGTCGCGAGATTGGGATTGATATCGGCCACGCCGACCTTGGCGAGGATGGCGGTGAGCGCCGCGAACAAAGCGGAGAGAAACGCCCAGCCGAGCCAGCCGATATTCATGGAGCGACCTTACGCCTCCGCGAGGAAATCGCGAGCAGGATTGTCTGAACTGATTTCTCGACACCACCATGAAGTGCCACCATGTTTTGAGCATGTATTACCTCTGGCTCAACGATGCCCAGGCGGGTCCTTATACGCTTCATCAAGTCCAATCGTTGTGGAACGAGGGTCAGATCACCGGTCTGACTTTGTTCTGGCAGGAAGGCAACGCGGACTGGCAACCGCTCAGCACCATCGTTTCCATCATTGAGCCCCCGACACGTCCGGCCTTGCTGGAGAAAACGGCGGTCATTCCGACCGTGGATCAGGTCTTTGTCAAAAAGATGCATGAGAAGGAGGCGACCAGTGCCGCGAAGACTCCCGCGCCCGAGCACGAGGAAAAGGTCGAGTGGTCGGGTTATCCCACCTGGTGGAAATGGGCGACGCTGCTGGGCTTGGTGGTCTTTCTGTGCCTGCTGCCGGTCGGACTGATTGTGTTTTCGTTGGTGTCGGTGATCCTGGCGCTGGTCACCCTGCCCTTTGCGGCGATCATCCTGGTTTATATCCATCTGGCGCGTTCTTCGACCCGGTATACGGTCACGAACAAGCGGGTCAGCGTGGAGAGCGGAATTTTCAACAAGACATCGCGCGAATTGCGGATCCAGGACATCCGCAGCATTGCCGCGAACATCAATTTCCTGGGCTATGGAGACATTGAGTTTTCGAGCGCAAGCGAGGAGGTCGATGTGACGTTTAATGCGGTCTCGGGAGCCGGGGCGGTGCGGGACTTGGTGAAGAAGCTGCAGGCTTAGGCGAAAATTATGAGCACCCCTGCCCCTCAACTGAATCTCGTTGTCCTGCGATCTCTCGATATTGATCGCGCAGCAAAGTTCTACCGACAATTGGGGTTATCCTTAACGCGGCATTCTCATGGATCGGGTCTCGAGCATTTTGCGTCAGAATCTCATGGCTCCGTTTTCGAACTTTATCCCGAGACGGAAAAGTCACGACCTACCTTGGGTACCCGCATTGGATTTATCGTCGACTCAGTTGACCATTTGGTACCACTTCTCGAAAAGATCGGAGCAGAAATTCTTACGAGACCGTCCGATTCAGAGTGGGGACGGCGCGCCGTTGTGAAGGACCTGGATGGCCATATCGTCGAGCTGCTAACTCGACGTTAGACCGCAGCCTACAGCTTGATCACGCCGGAGAAGGTCTCGGTCGCGGGACCGGTGAGCGTGACGTCGCGGAAGGTGTCGCCGTCGCGCTGGGCGTTGACGGCGAGGATGTCGCCGCCACGGACCTTGAGGCGAAGAGGGAGCGCACGCTGCTGGACGAGATGCGTGAGGAGAGCGGAGGCGACGAGACCGGTACCGCAGGCGAGGGTCTCGTCCTCGACACCGCGTTCGTAGGTGCGGACGATGAGGTTGTTCGGATCGACGACCTGGACGAAATTGACGTTGGTGCCGCGCGGGAAGACCGGGCTGCGGCGGATGGCGCGGCCATGGGCGACCACCTCGGCACGTTCCGCATCGGGCACATAGACGACGGTGTGGGGCACGCCGGTGTTCATGAAGTGGTACTCGATCTCGCCCCAGCCGAAGTCGGCGCGCTGGTTGACCTTGGTCTCCGTCGGCGCGGTGAGATTGATGCGGACATCCTGGCCGACGTATTCGCCGGTGATGAGGCCGGCGGGCGTCGTGAAGCGGACCCGTTCCGTATCGGCCCGGCGGAAGGGATGGATGTAACGGGCAAAACAACGAGCGCCGTTACCGCACATCTCGGCCTCGCCGCCGTCGGCGTTGTAGTAGCGCATGCGATAATCGGCGGTGGGCTGGTCGGAGGGCTCGACGGCGAGAAGGCCGTCGGCGCCGATGCCGAAATGACGGTCGCAGAGATGCGCGATCTGCTCCTTGCTCAAGCTATGGTTCAAGGTGCGGTTATCGATGACAACGAAGTCGTTGCCGGCACCGCTCATTTTGACGAAAGGAAGGCTGTCCATGGGAGGGGCAATGTACCGGTTTTTAAGTTGAATGCAAAGCGGCTGTTACGAGGAAAAGGGGTGACCCCACCCAGAATTGAACTGGGATAGCCGGTTTAGGAAACCGGTGCTCTATCCATTTGAGCTATAGGGTCCGCGGGGCAGAGGTAGAAAATACGTTGCGCCGCGCCGTTCGTACAAGGCTTTAGTGGAAGACACCGTCGCCTGGAGGTCGACGGCTACCTACATCTTGAAGAAGCGGCTGGCTCCGACAAAGCAGGCGGTGATGCCGACGAAGACGACGATCGTGAAGCTGCCGGTGAGGATATAAATACAGATGTCCGAGATGAGGATGGGGAGCGGCGGAATCGACATGAGGAATTCATGCAGCTTGCGGGAAACGACGGAGGAGGCGGGCGCGACGCTCTTGTCCAGGACCGAGGCAAAACTCCGGAGCTTGGCGAGCTCATCCTTGTTCAGGGTGTAGTTGTTGTTGCCGACGCAAAACTTGACGGTCTTCGCGTTGACGATGGCGTCCACCTGCTTGCGGGTCAGGTAGAATGACGTGTAGTCAGCGACGAGGCCGGGCCCCGCGATGAAGTCACTGCCCCGCATGGCGGACTCGGCGATGGCCATGGTCGATCCATCGACCAGGAAGATGACCTGGTGGTTGTCGTCAAACCGGCGGAGGGGACTGACCGAGATGAAGTTCGCGATAAATTCGTCCGTCTGCTCGGGCTTGGGGCCGCTCGTGGCGGTGCGAAGCATGAGGGAGGCATGCCCGACGAGGGGATCGTTCGTCGTGGGAGCAGGCAACGGAACGGCCACGGCCGGAACGCTATCGAGGTAGGCGGTATCGGTATATTTGTTGTAGCTGTAATCGGCACCGGGGTAACCCGTCGTGTCGGGCACGCGAAGATATTCCTCCGACAACTGGATCTTATTGGCGTTCCTCGCCGCGGCGAGGGCCGTGATCTGGAGCTTATCGTCCTCCGCCTGCCTTTTCTGGTCTTCCGCCTGCTTCTTGGTCTCGGCTTCGACGGCGACGCGATTGGCCTCCGCCGCATCGGCGGCTTTTTTTGCGGCGGCCACGGCATCGGGGTCCTGCCCGTACTGCTTCTGGATGTTCAGCGGCAGGTTGTAATAGGGGATCTTGGCGGTTCCGCCGTCGTAGGAAATATTGAGGCCGTCGTCTTCCGCCTTAACAACCGAGTAATTCGGGTAGACCTTGCCGTCGACGGTTGTAAGGTCTTCGGCCAATAGTGGCAATACCGTCGTCCCCAAGATGAAAACCGCTACCAGCCATCGCATTACCCCAAAGTAGGACAGCGATTCGAGAGGGCAAGTAAATACCTTAGGAAGACGAATCAAATTTGAAAACGGGCTTCCGCAGTGGTCCTCCGATCGCTCACATCGATACGGCGAAGGAGCCAGGATTCGATGCGGTCGAGGACCTGGGCCTTGTCATGGTCGTGGAGGAGGAGATGGTAGGAGGTCGGAAAAAAATGGAGTTCCTTTTCCCGGCTGCCGAGTTGGGCAAAGAATTTTTCGACGCGGGCGGGCCGGATGAAGACATCGTTGGCGGCGTAGATCACAAGGGTGGGCACCTTGACGCGCGGCGCGGCTTCCAGGCACCCGTTGATCAACTCGAACAGGCATTTGAAAAAACGTACGGTGAAACGGGTGACGCGATGCGGCGCGGTCTCGAACCAACGGCGGTGCGCCTCGTCGCGGGTGACCCATTTGGCGGGATTGTCGCGGTCACGCCTGGTGGACCGGCCGACATCGAGACGATAGGTGGGATGGACCAACAGGAAAAAACGGAAGAGGAGCATTTTCCAAAGCGGCTGTTTGCCGGGAAGGATCACGACGGGCGAAGCGAGAATGAGGCCAGCGGGAAGATCGGGCTCGGCAGCCTGGGCGACGAAGCGGGTGAGGAGTGCGCCGCCCATGCTCTCGCCGTAATAATAGATTTGGGCGTCGGGATGGCGGGAGCGGACGAGGGAGAAGAAGGCGCGGAGATCGCGGTACCAGTCCTCGAGTTGGGCGAGGTCGCCGCGGCGATCAGGCTTGGGGTCGCTCCCCTGCCCGCGCAATTCGGGAGCGTAGGTGACGATGCCGTGCGGGGTGAGATGCAGGGCGAGCGGTTCGAAATCGAGCGCGGCGCCGCTGAGGCCGTGGACGGCAATGACGACGGCGCGGGGGTGCTGGCCGGCGGGGAGAGTGGCGTGCCAGAGGGAATAGGGGAAGGTCTCGCCGTCGGGGGCTGGCCAGTCGTGGCGGGTACAGGTCGCGGCACCGGTCATGGGCGAAATTATTTATTGCTCACGCGTACTTGATCGGGATCGACGGCACGGTCTCCACGGACAATAAGCTGCAAAGAACCGCGATCCAACTGACCGGTCGACGAGAAAGTTATGCTCCAGACAGCGGCGGGATACTCTGGCAAACAGTTGATACTCGATCCCCATTGGCTTTTGATCTCAAGCTTGTGTGCTCGAGCGTAATCGCATGCGATCTTGAATACCTCATCCTTTGTCAGGTACGCGCTGTCATCAGGCTCATTTTTCCAAAGACCTTCAACCTCAAAGTTGTCATCAAAAACTCCATCAAGGACACCGACAAAGTGGGACGAGGCGTCGCCTGGTTTGAGAAAGAAACGGCACCGATCTCCTTTCGCCAAGTTGACGTGCATGGCACCATTGATTTGAGCCACTTCCTCAGAAACCCGGTAGGTGAACTCAATTTCCGTAGGAGCCGTTCCCTTGAAAACGTGCAGCACCTTGATCTTTGCCCGCATGACGATTTCGTGATGGGTCGAAGGACTAATGTTGGGATAGGTAAAGTCTTTTTCGACCCCGGTTTTCTCCACGCTAAGCACCGTGCCGTTACAGATGAGATCGGCCTTGGCCTCAAGTTCTTCCGGAGACCATGGCTGGAAAATCCGAGCGTCGCTGGTAGTCATGCCGAGTAGCCAGGCCAAGGCGGCAAGCTTGAGCAAGTTTGCGAAGCGCATGAGGCAAGTTTCCCAGACAAGGCCGGAAACTCAATGGGAAACGATGCGGATCATGGGCCGCAAAAGAACCAAAGAGCGCTGTGGAAAGGCGGGAAGCGAAGTTTCGCGGACAAGAACGTTCCCCAGCGCAACACGGGAACGAGGGGAGCACTGCACCGTCGCACGGAGTGCGACGACTACCTCGGAGGTCCTATTTCAAACGGTAGGTAATCTTTTCGGGATTGGAGACATCGAGGCCGGAGGCTTCGACGGGAGCTTCGAGTTCCGTTTGCGTGGGGCGGTTCTTGAGGCGGGCGAGGTAGTCGACGACGGTGGCGGCGAGTTTGGGGCCGATGCCTTCGATGGCGGAGATTTCCTCGGCGGTAGCTTGGCGAAGTTTTTCCATGGAGCCGAAATGGCGGAGGAGGAGTTTCTTGCGGTTCTCACTGACGCCGGGGCAATCGTCGAGGACGCTCTCGCCGACGCGGCGTTTCATGAGGATCTGGTGATAGCCGTTGGCGAAGCGGTGAGCCTCGTCGCGGATGCGCTGGAGGAGTTTGATCGCGCCGGAGGAGTGGTCCAGGACAAGAGGAGCGGACTGGCCGGGACGGAAGATTTCCTCGCGCTCCTTGGCAAGGCCGATGATCGGGAGGTCCTCGAGGCCGAGGGCCTTGAGCTCGCGGCAGGCGCTGCTGAGCTGGCCCTTGCCGCCATCGACGACGATGAGGCTCGGCTTGCGGATGCCCTCATTGAGCACACGTGCATAACGACGGCGCACCACCTCGGCCATGCTGGCGAAATCGTCCTGGCCCTCGACCGTCTTGATGCGGTAGCGGCGATAGTTCGCACTGTCGGGCTTGCCGTCGCGGAAGCAGACCATGGAGGCGACTTTGTGTGTGGTGGAGATGTTGGAGATGTCAAAGCACTCGATGATGCGGAGCGGCTCGGGCAGGCCCAGCGCCTCCTGGAGGACGGTGGCATCCTCGGTCGGGCGGACGGTGGTGACGAAGCGGCGGGCGAAGCGTTTGGTGGGGCGGGTGGTCTTGCGGAGATCGTCGAGGAGATTGCGGATTTCGGCGGCGCGCTCAAAGTCGAGGCGGGCGGCGGCTTTTTCCATCTCGGCCTTGAACTCGGCGAGCATTTCGCCGGAGGCGCCATCGAGGAAGTCGCAGGCCTGTTTCACCTCGGCAAGATAACCGGCGCGGGTGATCTTGTTCACGCAGGGGGCGGAACAGTTCTTGATGATATGCTGGAGGCAGTGGCGGAAATCGGTTTCGCCGGGAATCTCCGGGCGGCAGGTGCGGATGTGGAATTTTTTGCGCAGCAGCGCGAGCGTCTTGCGCAGCGAACTGGAATGGGGGAACGGGCCGAAATAGCGCGCGCCGTCGTCCTTCTTCATGCGCGTGAGGAGAAAGCGGGGGTACGGGTCGTTGAGATTGACCTTCACAAGGAGGAAATTTTTGTCGTCGCGGAAACTGACGTTGTAGCGCGGGCGGTATTCCTTGATGAGCTTGCCCTCGAGCAGGAGGGACTCGGGCTCGCTCTTGACGGTGTGGGCCTCCAGGTCCCAGATGCTTTCCAGCAGGGCCTGGGTTTTGCGGTCGGCGCGCTGCTGGCGCGAGGGATGAAAATACTGGCTGACGCGCTTGTGCAGATCGCGCGCCTTGCCGACGTAGATGACGCGGTTGAAGCGGTCCTTGAAAAGATAGACACCAGGCTTGTGCGGAAGATCGCGCACCTTGGGCATGACATCGGGACGTTCGGCAACCATGACTTAGTATGCCATAAAGCGCAAATCTCGCCCATAGGTTACAGATACTTTGCGCCCGGGAAGCCTCTCGAGATCAATCCACACCGGCTCGCAAATTGCCATTGACCATTTATATGAGTAAGGCAGCGCGAGCTACTTCCTATTCGCCCAAAGGCGGGTCATGTGCTATTCGTGGATACCGTGACGTCGTCTCTAACGGAAGTTTCAACAGAAACGCAGGAACAGGAGTCTTCACAGTTGCGCAGTTTCAAGCCGCGCAATAAGCGCCGCATTCTCTGCGCGTTCCCCCGTTACAGTTACAGCTTCGGCACCTTCAATCATGCGTTTCCGCTCATGGGGGACGTGAAGGGCTTCATGCCGCCGCAGGGAATCCTGCTCGTGGTCGAGCTTGTGCCGAAGGAATGGGAAGTGAAGTTCGTGGATGAGAATATCCGTCGGGTGACGCCGGAGGAGCTCGCCTGGGCCGATGCCGTTTTCGTTTCGGGGATGCACATCCAGCGGACGCGCATTCACGACCTTGCCCGGCGCGCGCATGATGCCGGCAAAGTCGTCGCGCTCGGCGGTCCGTCGGTCTCGTCCGCGCCGGATTATTATCCCGATGTCGACCTGCTGCATTGTGGCGAAGTGGGCGATGGCACGGTGCGTCTTTTCGAACACCTGGACGAGACCGTCGAGCGGCCCGGGGAACAGATCACTTTTCGGACCATTGAGCGCCTGCCGATGGCCGATTTTCCGACGCCGGCCTACCATCGCATTGACCTGACGCAGTATCTTTTGGGCTCGGTGCAGTTTTCGAGCGGCTGTCCCTATACCTGCGAATTCTGCGATATTCCCTCGTTGTACGGGCGCAATCCGCGATTGAAATCGCCGGAGCAGATCGTCAAGGAACTCGACCTGCTGGCCGAGGGCGGCTGTGTCTCGGTCTATTTCGTGGACGACAATTTTATCGGCAATCCCAAGGCCACGGCGGAACTGCTGCCGCACCTGATCAAATGGCAGGAGAAGTGGGACTACTCAGTGCGGCTGGCCTGCGAGGCGACGCTGAACATGGTCCAGCACACGAAGATCATGGAACAGATGCGGGAGGCGGGCTTCAACAACGTCTTCTTTGGCATCGAGACGCCGGACCCGAATGCGCTGAAGGCGATGAAGAAGGGCCAGAACCTGCGCACGCCGATCCTGGATGCGATCAAGACGGCGAACTCCCATGGCATCGAGGTGGCCTGCGGCATCATCATGGGACTTGATACGGACACGCCGGAGACGGCGCAGGCACTGATCGATTTTGCGGAGGTCTCCAACATCCCGATCATGACAGTGAACATCCTGTATGCGCTCCCGAATACGGCGCTCTACCGAAGATTGGAGAAGGACAACCGCTTGTTGGCGGACGCGGGGGACCGCGACTCCAACATCATCTTTTTGCAACCTTACGAAAAAGTGGTGAACGACTGGAAGCGGGTGATCGGTACGATCTTCAGCCCGGAGGAACTTTATGCCCGGTATGCCTACAATGCCGTGCACACGTACCCGAACCAGAAACAGCCCCGCAACCCGCTCAAGCAGGCGACGTGGAAGAACATCAAGCGGGCCGTGAACATCGCGCGCCGCATCGTCTGGCGCGTGGGCATCCGCAGTGATTACCGGAAACTTTTCTGGGAGATGGCGTGGCGCGAACTGAAACTCGGCCATGTCGAGGCGGTGTTCCAGATCTCGATGGTGGCCCACCATCTCATCACCTATTCACGCGAATGCACGCGAGGGAAGATGCAGTCGTCGAATTACTCGATCCGGCAGGTGGAACAGGACCGGGAGAATGAAGAGCTGGCGGTGGCGTAGGAAGGTTTCGTGCTACAACGAAACGAGCGCACCTGTTAAACGGCAAACAAGCCGAGGCGTGCGCTTTTGCGCATAACCATGTCGACCAGGTTTTCCTTCTGGCGGAGGCCGAGGACATCCTCGATCTTCTGGGTGATCGTCGGCATGGCGAAGGGCTTGGGCAGGAGGATATCGAACCCGGCGGCCTTGGCTTCCTCGGTCAATTTCTCGTCGAAGAGCCCGCTGACGAGAAGGAACTTGGCATTGGGAAAGAGGGGAACGAGCTTGTTCTTGAGGACAATGCCGTTATCGCCCGGCATGCTGTAATCGATGACGAAGACGACCTTGTCGGTGCTGGGAGGGAGAATGCGCAGGGTCGACTCGGCATCCAGAAAGCAAGTGACGTTGAACTTCAGCTTGAGCCAGTCCCGCAGCAGGTTGTTGGCCTCGACGTTATCCTCGACAATGACAATGTGCGGGGCGGTGGAGTCGGTGGTCATGGCGGTGTCGTGCAGAAACGAAGAGACGCCCGGTGAGATCGATTCGCAGCCTTTTCAGGCGGCGGCGGAGATCAGGCCGGAGATATTGTCCTCAAGGATGGTGAAATCGAAAGGCTTGAGCATCAAGGCATCGAGACCGAGCGTGCTGGTCTTTTCCGCCATTTCATAGCTCATTTCACCCGTGATCAGGATGTACTTTGCGGAAGGAAAACGGGGGCGGAAGTGCTGGAAGAGCTCGACCCCGTTCTTGCCGGGGAGCTTGTAGTCGAAAATGAAGACGTTAATGCCTTCCAGGTGGCCTTCGGCGGCCATGGCTTCCTCGGCGCTGGCGAAGGTCTTGACCGTGTTCCGGTCTCCAAAGAAAATCGAGAGCGCTTCGCTGATGAAAGGGTCATCCTCAACGATAACAAGGCGTTGACCATTGATCTGACGGGGCATCCCTTTAAATTATCGCATGGAGGGGCCAGAGCAAGCCTATCTTTTAGCCATTGAGGACATTAATCGTTAACGCGTTAAAAGATACTTTAGCTTCAAGAGTGAGGGGGTTGATTTTATAAGTCCTGTAGCTCTGACGGGGTGGATGAAGAAGCACCGGCTTGAGAGGCCGCGATGGCGACAAGAGACCTTTGGACAACAAAAAACCCGGACTGTTTCCAGTCCGGGTTTTAAGTGTTTCCTGGGAGTCAGGAACGAAGTGGACTCGCTTAGTAGTCCATTCCGCCCATTCCGCCCATTCCGCCGCCGTGGCCACCGCCAGGAGCTGCGGGCTTTTCCTTCTCAGGGAGCTCGGTCACGACGCATTCGGTCGTGAGGAGCAGGCCGCTGATGGAAGCCGCATTCTGGAGGGCCGAACGGGTGACCTTGGTCGGGTCAACGACGCCAGCCTTGACGAGGTCGACGTATTCGCCGGTCGCAACGTTGTAACCTTCGTTACCCTTGCGTCCTTTGACTTCGTTGACGACGACGGAACCTTCTCCGCCGGCGTTTTCAACGAGCGTGCGCAGGGGCTGCTCGACCGCACGACGGATGATGTTGACGCCGATCTTCTCGTCACCAGTGACATCGAGCTTGTCGAGTGCCTTCTGGGCGCGGATCAGGGCGACACCGCCGCCGGGGACGATACCTTCTTCAACGGCCGCACGGGTCGCATGGAGGGCATCTTCGACGCGGGCTTTCTTTTCCTTGAGCGCGGTCTCGGTCGCGGCGCCGACATTGATGACGGCAACGCCACCGGCGAGCTTGGCCAGGCGTTCCTGGAGTTTTTCCTTGTCGTAGTCCGAGGTGGTTTCCTCAATCTGACGGCGGATCTGGGCGACACGGCCTTGAATGTCGGAGGACTTGCCTTCGCCTTCAATGATGGTCGTGTTTTCCTTGTCGACGACGATGCGCTTGGCGCGGCCGAGGTCTTCGAGTCCGACGTTTTCGAGCTTGATGCCGAGGTCTTCGCTGAGGAGACGGCCACCGGTGAGGATGGCGATGTCTTCGAGCATGGCCTTGCGGCGATCACCGAAGCCCGGGGCCTTAACGGCGCAGACCTGGATGGTGCCACGGAGCTTGTTCACGACGAGGGTCGCGAGGGCTTCGCCTTCGACTTCTTCCGCGATGATGAGGAGAGGGCGGCTGGACTTGGCCGTCTTTTCCAGCAAGGGAAGGAGGTCCTTCAAGTTGCTGATCTTCTTCTCGTGGATGAGGACGTAGGCGTTCTCGAGGACTGCTTCGAGGTCTTCGGCGTTGGTGACGAAGTACGGCGAGAGGTAGCCCTTGTCGAACTGCATGCCTTCGACGACGTCGAGCGAGGTTTCGATACCCTTGGCCTCTTCGACCGTGACGGTGCCGTCCTTGCCGACTTTATCGAGCGCGTCCGCGATGATTTCGCCGATGGTGGTGTCCCAGTTGGCGGAAACGGTCGCGACCTGCTTGATTTCCTCTTTGTCCTTCACCTTTTTGGAGATGCGGGCGAGTTCGTCGGTGATTGCGTCGACGGCCTTTTGGATGCCGCGCTGCAGATCGGTGGGGTTCGCACCGGCGGTGACGTTCTTGAGGCCCTCTTTGTAGATGGCTTCAGCGAGAACGGTGGCCGTGGTGGTGCCGTCGCCGGCGATGTCGCTGGTCTTCGAGGCGACTTCGCGCACGAGCTGTGCGCCGATGTTCTCGTAGGGGTCTTCCAGCTCGATTTCCTTGGCGACAGTGACGCCGTCCTTGGTGATCGTGGGTGAACCGAATTTCTTGTCGAGGACGACGTTGCGTCCACGCGGTCCGAGCGTGGCCTTGACGGCGCGGCTCAGTTTTTCGACGCCGCGCAGCAATGCATGCCGGGCGTGTTCGTCGAACTGAAGTTGTTTAGCTGCCATAATAAGCTCCTTTTTTTAGAGTTGGATTGGGGGTTGGGAGACGGGACTAGGCGAGGATGCCGAGGATGTCGTCTTCGCGCAGGACCTGGAAGGTCGTGCCGTCGATCTTGATCTCGGTGCCGCCGTACTTGCTGATCAGCACTTTGTCGCCGACTTTGACTTCGAAGGGCTGCTTCTTGCCTTCGTCGTCCTTCTTGCCGGTCCCGATGGCGACGACTTTCGCTTCCTGGGGTTTTTCCTTGGCCGTATCAGGAATGATAATGCCGCCTTTTTTGACTTCTCCCTCTTCGATCGGCTGCACGAGCACCCGGTCGCCGAGAGGACGGAATGATGGGGTTGCCATGGTTCTGTCTCCTTTCGTGTTGGTTGTGGTTGTTGGTTTAAATCATCCTGAGCTTAACGCAGTATCAGGGGTAGCCGTTGCACTCCGTGCAAGGGACCGTCGCACGGAGTGCGACGGCTACCTGACTGGTCCCGCGTTCAGGCCGGGATGAGGGTCTTGAAAATTAGGCTTCGGTCACCGCGATAACGTTGGCTGCGACAACGACGTGCTTGGGCGCGTCGCCATCCATGAGCAAGATGAAGAGACCGTTTTCGGTCCAGGCCACCGAAGTGGCTTTGACCGTGATGGCCGTCTTCTCTTTATAGGTGATGTTGTAAGTCTTCATCGGAAGAGCTTCGGCGGTTTCGCTCATTTCTTTCCTTTTTTGGTGTCCTTGTCCTTGTCGACCATTTCGAAGTCGGCATCAACGACATCGTCCTTGGCGCCTTCGGGCTTGGTAAAGTCGGCCTTTTCCGGATTCGGGCCATCGGTCGCGCCGGGCTGGGCCTGGGCGGCGGCGGCGGCCTTCTTGTAGAGTTCCTCGGAAGCAGCGCTGACCTTCTTGTTGAGTTCTTCAACCGCGGCCTTGATCGCATCGAGGTCCTCGCCCTTGAGGGCTTCACGGACCTTTGTAATCTCCGCTTCGATCTCGGTCTTGTGGGCTGCATCGACTTTATCGCCGAGGTCCTTGAGCATCTTCTCGGCACCGTAGGCGGCGGAGTCGGCGCCATTGCGCGTCTCAATCGCTTCCTTGGCCTTCTTGTCGTCCTCGGCATGCGCCTCGGCGTCCTTGGTCATCTTTTCGACTTCGTCCTTGGAAAGGCCGCTCGAACCGGTGATGGAAATTTTCTGTTCCTTGCCTGAGCCCAAGTCCTTGGCGGAGACGTGCAGGATGCCATTCGCGTCGATGTCGAAGGTGACTTCGATCTGCGGCGTGCCGCGCGGGGCGGGCGGGATGCCATCGAGGTGGAACGTGCCGAGCTGCTTGTTGTCGCGGGCCAGCGGACGTTCGCCCTGGAGGACCTTGATTTCGACGCCGGGCTGGTTGTCCGAGTAGGTGGAGAAGGTCTGGGTCTTCTTGGTGGGAACGGTGGTGTTCCGCATGATCATCGGGGTGGCGACGGAACCGGCGGTCTCGATGGCCAGCGTGAGCGGGGTGACGTCGAGCAGGAGGACGTCCTTGACGTCGCCTTTGATGACGCCGCCCTGGATGGCCGCGCCGATGGCGACGACTTCATCCGGATTCACACCCTTATGCGGCTCCTTGTTGACGAGCTTGCGGGCCGTCTCGACAATTTTAGGCATGCGGGTCATGCCGCCGACGAGCACGAGCTCATCGATCTGCGCCGCGGCGATCTTGGCGTCGCTCAAGCAGGCGTTGACCGGCTTGATGGTGCGCTCGGTGAGCGAGTCGGTGAGTTGTTCCAGCTTGGCGCGCGTCAGGTCCTTGCGGATGTGCTTCGGACCGGTCTGGTCCGCCGTGATAAACGGCAGGTTGATTTCGTAGGTCTGCGAGGAGGAAAGGGCGATCTTCGCCTTTTCGGATTCCTCTTTCAGACGCTGGATGGCGTCCGGCTGACCTTTTAGATCGATACCGCTTTCGGTTTTAAATTCGGCGAGGAGCCAATCCATGATCGCGTTGTCCCAATCGTCGCCGCCGAGATGGGTGTCGCCGTTGGTGGCCTTGACTTCAAACACGCCGTCGCCGATTTCGAGGACGGAGATGTCGAACGTGCCGCCGCCCAAATCGTAGACGGCGATCTTTTCGTCCTTTTTCTTGTCGAGACCGTAGGCAAGCGAGGCGGCCGTGGGCTCGTTGACAATGCGGAGCACTTCGAGGCCCGCGATGCGACCGGCGTCCTTCGTGGCGTGGCGCTGGCTGTCGTTAAAATAAGCCGGGACGGTGATGACCGCCTGGGTGATCTTTTCACCGAGCTTCGCCTCGGCATCGGCCTTGAGCTTGGCGAGAATGAAGGAGGAGACTTCCTCCGGGGAGTAAACTTTCTTTTCGCCCTTCACTTCGACTTCGATGTGGGCGTCGCCGTTCTTCGCCTCGACGAGCTTGTAGGGGACACGCGCCTGCTCGCCTTTGACTTCGGAAAACTTGCGGCCCATGAAACGCTTCACGGAAAAAATCGTGTTCTTGGAATTCGTGACCGCCTGGCGCTTCGCGGCCTGGCCGACGAGACGCTCGCCGCTTTTCGTGAATGCGACGATGGAGGGAGTCGTGCGTGCCCCCTCGGAATTTTCGAGAACCACCGGCTCGCCATTCTCCATGATGGCCATGCAGGAGTTCGTGGTACCTAAATCAATGCCTAAAATCTTTGCCATAGTAATTGTGATCTGCAGGATGTGGGCCGGAAGTCCGCTATTCTCTTAAGACGCCTTGCATCAACAGCTTAAGCTAATCAAACGATCCAGTCATCCGCGCTAAAGGATGCAGAAATGCGCCAAATCGTCACAGTCCCTGAGGCACAATGACTCTTCGACCAACGCTCGGCCTACAAGCACTGTAGCCGTTGGCTGAGCTCTCACCAGAGGGCGACACCACCGGAAAAGATCACCTCAGCGATTTACCCGGCAAGGGATAACAGCAGGGACGTGGCCATTTTCCGTGCGGAATCAAATACCCCGTTTGTAATGACGTAATGGTAACGGGTGATTTGTCTGGAGAGCTGATACAAGCCGTGGAGGAGCTGGCATGGCTGAGACGAATTCTTCCTCTACAACGAAAATCGTGCGGTGGTGCCTGATAGCCTTCGGGGTTTTTGCCCTGACGGTGCTGGGTGGCATTTATGTCACTAGCCAGATTTTGCCGAAGAGCTATTCGGCGACGGCGGAGATACTAATAAGACCTACCGGTTCAAGTTCGGTCGTTCCTCTTGAAAGTGGTGCGGTCGAGATGCCTTTCGACCCGACCAACTTTCAATACGAGCTCGAGATCATCCAGTCCAATGAAGTCTTGCTGCCGATCATCAACGACCTGAGTCTTGATCAGATTTGGGCGCAGCGACTTCATCCGGGAACCAAGGAGAAAATGCATCCCTTGGAAGCCCTGGCCTATCTGCGGAAACATCTCAAGGTCGAGTTACGATACAAATCGGACCTCACCACGATCACGGTGACGAGCGAAAACCCGCAGGAAGCCGCAGCCATCGCCAATGCGATTGCCGACCGGTACACAACGATGCGTCAGGTACAGCAAGACCAGCGCAGCAGCCGAAATGGAGTGTCGCTGCGCGACCAGATTGAGCAGCAGCAGAAAGTGATCGAGGAGAAGAAGGCGGCCTTGGACAAGCTGCGGGATGAAGAAGCCCAAAACGGCGTCCAATTATCTGCACCCACCCCTGAATTGCAACGAGCCGAAAAGGATCTGGAGGAGCGGAAAAAGGACCTCAAGGCGGCCGAGGAGGACTACGAAGCACGCAAAGCGTTGTTGGAAAAAAGCAAAAAAATCCCGGACGATAAGTTTGACTACCGACCTCCGCACCCTTCCGCGGTGGATCAACTGAATGCGTTGGGGCGACAGGAGCCCAACATTGCCGCGCTCCGGACGGAAATCATCGGTATTCAAGGCGATATCGATAATTTGGTAAAGGACGGTTTCGAGCCTGATCATCCCCGTGTCCTGGCGTTGAAAGCGGAGATTGTCCGCAAGCAGCAGCAGATCAAGGATATGATCGCCGCGATGCGTCGGGAGATGCAGGTCGATACCGACATGGCCAAGGCGCGGGTCGAATTGTTGCAAAAGGATGTGGACGAACTGACGCTCAAGGTGCATCCGGAACTCAAGACCTATCGTGATGCGTTACGGGACATTCAGGAACAACAAAGTCTTTTGGATGCGCTCAGGGTGCGACTCAAGCAAATCGAGGCGGACAAGGCCCTGCTGGCAAGCCCGGTGCGGATCGTTTCCCGGGCACAAGCTCCGACGGCGCCGAGTTCACCGAATAGGGCGCTCTGCCTGGCGGTCACGGCTGTGGCGGGAATTTTGATGGGGACTCTGATTGCGACGCTGGTGGAGGGACGGCCATTGGGCCGTAGGGAAATCGTCAAATAGCGTAGCGGGATGCTAGCGCAAGGACTGCACCAGCTCACAAAGAACGCGCGAAACACTAAGATGAAGTACGGCGGTGGCTTTCGACGTACCTCTTCATCTCGGCCTTTTCGAGGTCACGTTGAACGCAACGGCCTTCCAATCTGCGGGCGATGAAGGCGGAGACCAGGGCGGGCGGCAGAAGCAACGTCGTTGCCGCGATGATTGCGGTGATTCCTGTGAATTTGGTCTCAGGGTGGATTCCCGTGACGGACAGAATGACGATAGTGACCGTGGTCACCCAAAAGAAGCCGAGCATGAGGTAAGTCCAAAAGAAGATGCGACTGATCCGGCTGATGAACATGAGGAGACCAAAGAGAATCACTCCAGCAGCCGAGAGGTATTGGGGCTTGGCGTTGAAAAGCTCGACCACGGCGGCGAGGATTCCCGTGCCGGAGAAGACCCACAAGACCGCGGTGAAAACGCCGCCCAACAGGGAGAGATAGAAGCTGACGAGATCGGCGGCCAATTCGTCGAGGAAAACGGAGATCCGCTGGAAAATCGGGTCCTGAGCGTAGAGGCGATGGCTGGCCGGGGTCATCTCGATTGACCGTAGGTTGTTTGGGGACGAAGGCAAACGGAAAGACACCGGAGACTGCACTATATCGCCATATCTTTCCGATATTGGAGAATATCTTGAAAGACGTATTCACTGAATTCCGATTTTGGCGCTTCCTCCATGTAGTACAATATTTTCTCCAATTGCTTCCTCCAGACATCGTGATCGCGCCAGAAAGAAACTCCACACTTCAAAGTAGCGCATAAAAGATCGCCCTCATACATCATGCCTTCCGCCCAAGGATTTTCTTCAAGACGAATAAGCGCAAGAGGAATGAGGTACTCCAATCCGATTTTCTGTCCTATCATAATACGGAGATCTTCGATCTCAAAATCTTGGACAGGTTTGGTACGCAAACGATGGCAGGTCTGCACCAAACGCGAATCGTAAGTCGGAGATCCCCAAACAACTCCTTCCAATTCATCAAGTGTCTTGGATGCATCGTAAGGCATAGCTTGATCAGAAATCGGCAGGATCCGGAATTACCCGATCTAAAAGCTTGGCGCTGCTGAGGACGCCGGGGACGCCGGCGCCGGGGTGGGTGCCTGCGCCGACGAGGTAGAAGTTCTTCACGTCCTCGCTGACGTTATGGGGGCGGAACCAGGCGCTTTGGGTGAGGACGGGCTCGAACTGGAAGGCGGAGCCGAGGTGCGCGTCGAGGTCGGTCTCGAAATCGAGCGGGGTGTAAACCATCTTGCTGATGATGTGCTTCCGCAGGTCGGGGCAGAGCTTCTCGAGCGACTCGAGGATGGCCTCGGCGTAAAGATATTTGACGGCGTTCCAGTCGACGTTGCCGCCCAAGTGCGGAACGGGCGAAAGGACGTAGAAGCATTCGCAGCCGTGGGGAGCGAGCGAGGGATCGGTGCGGGTGGGCGCGTGGAGGTAGAGGGAGAAATCGTCGGCGAGGATTTTTTTCTGGAAGATGTCTTCCAATAATTCTTTATAGCGTTCGGTGAGGACGATGGTGTGGTGGGCGAGGTCGGGGTAGGTGCGGTCGGTGCCGAAATAGATGAGGAAGAGGCCCATCGAGTAGCGCATGTTTTCAAGGCGCTGATTGGTCCATTTCTTCCGCGCGGTGGCAGGGACGGCCTCCTTGTAGAAATTGGCGACGTCGGCGTTGGAGACGATGACGTTGGCGCGGAGTTCCTCGCCGGACTCGAGTTTCACCCCAGTGGCGGCGCCATCCTCGACGAGCAATTGCTTCACCCTGGTATTGAGCCGGATTTTTCCGCCCATCTCGCCAAACAATTTGAGCAAGCCCTGCACGAGCGCGCCGGTGCCGCCCATGGCGAAATGGACGCCCCATTTGCGCTCGAGATAATGGATCATCGCATAGATGGAGGAGGACTGGAACGGATTGCCCCCGACGAGGAGCGGGTGAAAGCTGAAGACCTGCTGGAGGAGCGGATGCTTCACGTAGCGCGAGACGAGCTTGAAGACCGATTCGTGCGAGCGGAGCTGGATGAGATCGGGCGCGACCTTGACCATGTCCATGACGGAGGAGAAGGGCTTGTCGGCGAGGTCGATGAAGGCGCGGTCGAAGATGGCTTTCGATTTCTCGACGAACTTCAGGTAGCCGGGGACGTCGTCGGGACTGAATTTCTTGATCTGCTCGATGATCTCGGACTCGTTGCCGGTGTAGTCGAAGACCTGGCCGTCGGGGAAGACAATGCGGTAAAAGGGTGTGACGGGGACGATCCTGACGTAGTCCTTCGTTTTCTTGCCGGCCAGTTCGAAGAGCTCGTCGACGAGAAAGGGCGCGGTGATGATGGTCGGGCCGGCGTCGTAGGTGAAGCCCTTGTGCTCCCAGACGTAGGCGCGGCCGCCGGGCTTGTCGCGCATCTCGAGGATGGTGACGTCGTATCCCCTCGCCTGCAGACGGATGGCGGCGCCAAGTCCACCGAAGCCGGAACCGATGACGATGGCGGGAGGACGGGATTTTTTCTTGGACTTGGACACGGGACGTTCAGCGTAGCAGAACGGGCGGCGGGATCAATTGGCGCGAAACGAAATTTCGCGAGGGAACAGGGGCGTTCCCAAACGGAGTTTGGGAACGAGAGGCGGCGGGAAAAACCCGGCCTAGTTGATCATGCGGTCCACGCCGTTCGGCATGGCGACGCCGCTCATGGGCGGGTTGACCATTTGCTCGGACCCGGGTGGAATGACGCGGCGTTCGAGCGAGCGGATAATCAACTTGGGATCGTCATCGCGCTGGATGGTCAATTGCACTCCGCTGCCCGGCTGGCCGTGGAGAGCGAGCTTGACCTGGTCCTGGGTCAGCGTGTTGGTGTAATTCTTGTCGACCTTGATGATGATGTCGCCGACGCGGAAACCAAAATCCTCGGCAGGACCGCCACGGATCAAGGCCGAGATACGGGGCAGGCCGGTCTTCTTGTCGAATTCGATCAGCGCACCGATGCGGCCCGGGCCTTCATGGTCCTTGGCCAAAACGGGCTCGAAAGGTTGCGGTCCCGTGGGAGCGTCTTCGGCCGGGGCCGGTTGCGCGAGAGCCAGAACGGAGAGACAACCAAGGAGGCATGCCGCACGATGAGTTTTCATAGGGGTGTCAATTTCGGTCGCTTGTCGGTAATGGGACTTTTGTAGCTAATTTCAGTAAAAAGTACACAAAAAAGCTTGGCCTCACCACTAAAGGCTTGGTGGGCGGGCGTTTACTGTCCCGGCGGAGTATAGGCCTTCAACTCCATCACGTAGTTGAGATTGATCCAACGGGTGCCCGCCAGGCTGCTGGTGTAGGACTGATTGGGGGCTTGGGGAAACTCGATGAGGACCCAGTTGGGGTTTGCGGTGCTGATCGCATCGATCTGGATGACGTACTGGTTGCTGGAACTCATCGAGCTATGAGCGTTGATGTAGTCCGGCGCAAACCAGATTTGATAAAGAACGCCGGTCTTGATGGCGTGGGCCGGAGGCGCGTCGGCACAGCGAGCGGTACCGAACGAAAGAAGAAGCCCCAACACAACAGCGAGGGATAGTTTGGACATGGACGATTTTAGGCGCAGTGCGCGATGGCTCTCAATCGAAATCGCTCCTGCGGAGGACAGTAGTACGGCTCAGGATTCAACGACGTCGCCAATCTCGATGCCGATGTTGCGGGCGAGACGGATCGCATCGCCGGGGAGGCCTTTGCGGCGGTCGAGGATGTCGTCGAAATCGCGCAGTTGCATGCGGCCGTTGACAGTCGCGACCATCGAGCCCTTTTCGCCGGAGATGAGCGCAAGGATGGCCATCTCGCCCATGCGGCTGGCCAGCAGACGGTCGTAGTGGGTGGGCGTTCCGCCGCGCTGGACATGGCCCAGCACGGTGAGCCGGACCTCCTGCTTGACCTTGCCTTCCTCGATGAGGCGTTGCATGAACTCGGAGCCCTGGCAGACCCCCTCGGCGACGAGGATGACGCTGGCATTGTGATTGTTCGTGGAGCGACGCTCCAGTTCCCGCGCGATATTCGGGATGTTCATGCGGAACTCGGGAATGACCGCGACCTGCGAACCGGTCGAGATGGTGGCCATGAGGGCGAGGTAGCCGCTCCCACGGCCCATGACCTCGACGACAAAGCAGCGCCGGTGCGACGCGGCCGTGGCGCGGATCATGTCGACGAGATGGATGATGGTGTTGAGCGCGGTGTCGACGCCGATGCCCATGTCGGTACCGAAGAGATCGTTGTCGATCGTGCCAGGCAGACCAATGACCGGGAGTCCATAGTGATACAGGGCGCGCGCGCCGGCGAGCGAGCCATCACCGCCGATGACGACGAGGCCGTCGATCTTACGCGCTTCCATGATCTTGAGGGCGCGAAGCTGGACCTCGGGCTTGATAAACTCGGGACAGCGGCTGGTCTGCAAAAAGGTACCGGCATCGCGAATGCGCCCGGAGACCGCATGGGAATCGAGCTGGATAAAATCGTCGTCGAGGAGGCCCTGATAACCGTTACGAATGCCAAAAATTTCGAGGCCCTTGTTCAGTCCCGTGCGCGTGACGGAACGGATGGCCGGGTTCATGCCGGGGGAATCCCCACCTGAAGTCATTACTGCGATGCGTTTCATACAGTTCTCCTGATACTCCTTTAGACGGAAGCAGAAGCGAGTCGAATCATATTCACTGCATTTTGCCATTCATTCCCAGGATCGACGGCAAGATGCGCTCTAGCCTAACCGGCGCACATCGTCTATGCTGGTTTCCTATGAGTCTCGTTGCCAAAATTGATGCCGATTTGAAAGCTGCCATGATCGCGAAGCAAGCGGACAAGCTGTCCGTGCTGCGCATGTTGAAGTCCGCCGTGAAGTACGCGGCGATTGAAAAGGGCGGGACTGATTCCGTACCGACTGATCTCGAGGTCCTGAGCGTGGTGCGCAAGGAAGCGAAGAAGCGCGAGGACTCGATTGCGCAATACACCTCGGCGGGCCGGGAGGATCTCGCCGCCAAGGAAAAGACTGAACTCGATTTTCTCAAGACGTTTTTGCCCGCACAGTTGACCCCGGAAAAGATGGAGGAGCTCGTCAAGGAAGCCATCGCGGAAGTCGGCGCGACGAGCAAAGCGCAGATGGGATCCGTCATGAAGGCGGCCCAGGCCAAGGCGGCAGGTCAGGCCGATGGGAAGACGCTGAGCCAGATTGTGCAGAAGCTGCTGCCGTAGGGTTGGGCCGCTGCGGCCCGGGTGGCCTTAAGGGAAGAAAAATACCCTGGCTCGCCTTCGCTCAGGATGACGACTTTTTAGACCGGCGGCGGTCGATGCGTGATGAAGAGGCTGCCAGTTGTGCGGGCCGGATCGTGGCTGCATTGCTCCAGCGTCGGCATGGTGCGCAGGGCCTCGACCGCGGTGGGCGGACGTTTGGCGGAATCTCTTTCCAGTAACCGCGCAATCCAGCGCTCGAGCCGGGGAGCGATGTCGCGGCGCAGTTGCTTCATTGGATAGGGCTGTTTCTTGAGATGGGCGTCGATCAGTTCCGTGACGTTCTCTCCGTCGAAGGCCGGATGGCCCGTGACCGCCTCGTAGAAAATGCAACCGAGCGAATAGAGATCGGTGCGGTGATCGATGGGCAGACGCTGGAACTGCTCCGGCGCCATGTAGTGGACGGAGCCCATGAGCGAGTTGAAATGATCGATCGATTGCGGCTGCGGAGCGTCCATGTATTTGGCGAGGCCGAAGTCGAGAATCTTGACCTGGAAGAGCGACGCGGTGGACGCACGGGCGATCATGAAATTGCCGGGCTTGAGATCGCGATGGATCAGGCCCAACGCATGCGCCGCGATGATGGCCTCAAGTGACTGCCGGGCGAACCGCAGGAAATCGTCAAACTGCAACGGACCGCGCGTGAGGACTTCCTCAAGGGTCTCACCTTCGATCAATTCCATGACGACATAAGCGCCCTCGGGATCGATACCGTAATCAAAAATGGTGACAATGTTGGGATGCGACAGGCACGCCGTGGTCATCGCTTCGCGCCATGTCTGCTCGATGAGCTTGCGGTCATCCTGGGCAACCTGCATCCGGACGCGTTTGACGGCGACAGCACGATTGAGGTGGTGGTCCCAGGCCCGGTATACGTCCCCCAAGCCCCCACTGCCGATCATCTCCTGAATTTCAAAGCGGTCAGCCACCCAGCTTTGCGGGGCCGGGTCGGCCGGAGCGCCTGTCTCCGGTGGAGTCATTCATTTCATGTAAGCAGAATTGAGTCCAAATGGAAGTTAGAAATCGGCCAAGGGCAATTAGTTGAGATGTTTATTAACAAAAACATGTAGAAATTCTACGATCAGCTTCGAGCGGAATGGTTAAGTCTGTTAGGGAAAAATGTACTTTGTCCCTGCGCTGCTTAAATGGAACACCCCGGAATGGAGGGCAGTGGCTGCCCAACGAACGATTAATTCGCGATAACAACCGGGGGAGTTGCCACGGGAGGAGTTGTCTTCGGCACCGCAGTTCCCGAGGGATACGGATCGAAGCGAAGAATGGTCTCGCCGGGACGGCCCATGTTGAGCCGGTCGCGCGCGATGTGCTCAACGTAAGACGGGCTGTTCTTCATGAGCTCGGTCTCGATCTGGAGCTCGCGCTGTTGCTCCTGCGCGGCGGCGATCTGGATCTGCAGCTGGGCCAGGCGCTCCTTGTGGTGCTTTTCCGTGTTCAGGACCGGCACAAAGAAAAGACCCATGACCACCAGCAACCCGACGATGATCGCTCCCTGGATAATGGAACGCATCGTAGCCCAGATGTTCCCGCCGCTTTGACGCTTAAGCGGGATGCTGGACGGATCGAGAAAACGGGCGCTGGCCATGGTAGTCCGACTACTTGAGCGTACCTCCAAAGACGGCGTTCTTGCCGAGTTCTTCTTCGATGCGCAGGAGTTGATTGTATTTCGCGAGACGGTCGGTGCGGGAGAAAGAGCCGGTCTTGATCTGCCCGACGTTGAGCGCGACGGCGATGTCGGCGATGGTCGTGTCTTCGCTTTCGCCGGAACGATGGCTGAGGACGGAGGTATAGCCGTTGCGCTTGGCGAGCTCGACCGCGTCGAACGTCTCCGTGAGCGAACCGATCTGGTTGACCTTGACGAGAATCGAATTGCCCACGCCCTGGGTGATGCCCTTCTGGAGGAACTCGACGTTGGTGACGAAAAGATCGTCGCCGACGAGCTGCGTGGTCGAACCGAGCGCATCGGTCAGCTTCTTCCAGCCAGCCCAATCGTTTTCGGCCATGCCGTCCTCGATCGAGATGATCGGGTAGCGCTTGGCGAGATCCTTATAGAGCGAGACCATTTCCTCGGCGGTCTTCTTGCTGCCGTCCGACTTCTTGAAAACGTACTTGCCGGTGGCCTTGTCGAAGAACTCACTGCTGGCGACGTCGAGGGCGAAGAAGATGTCCTTGCCGAGCTTGTAACCGGCGTTCTTCACCGCGAGGGCGAGGACCTCGAGCGCGTGCTCGTTGGACTTGAAGCGCGGGGCGAAACCGCCCTCGTCACCGCCGCCGGTGCCGAGCTTCTGGTCGTGTAAAACTTTTTTGAGCGAATGATAAACTTCCGCGCCGTAGCGGATCGCTTCGCTGAACGTGGGCGCGCCCTTGGGCACGATCATGTATTCCTGGAAATCGATCGGGGCATCGGAATGCGCGCCGCCGTTGAGGACGTTGGCCAGCGGGACCGGCAGCGTCTTCGCGTTGGGCCCACCGAGGTACTTATAGAGAGGAAGCCCGACCGACTTGGCGGCAGCCTGCGCATTGGCGAGGGAGACGCCGAGAATGGCGTTGGCGCCGAGGTTTTTCTTGGTCGAAGTGCCATCAAGCTTGAGCATGGCGGCATCAACGGCGAGCTGGTCGGTGCTGTCGAGGCCGATGAGGACCTTGGAGATTTTCTTATTAACGTTCTCGACGGCCTTCAGGACGCCCTTGCCACCGTACTTGGTCTTGTCGCCGTCGCGGAGTTCGAGGGCCTCATGTTCGCCGGTGCTGGCGCCGGACGGGACAATCGCGCGGGCGCGGGTGCCGTCCTGGAGGAAAACTTCTGCTTCGAGGGTGGGGTTGCCGCGCGAGTCGAGGACTTGGCGGGCAATGACTTTGGTGATGTTGGTGCAGCTCATGTTACGTCTTAAGCGGGAATGGACAGGTCGATGTCGTGGGGTTCAATTTTTTCAATGATGACGTGGCGGGCATCGCCTTCGTCCGTGGAGAGCTCGATCCGCTCGCCGACCGTGTGGTTTAGCAACGCGCGTGCCACGGCGGTCTGGTAGGAGATGATTCCCTTGGAAAGGTCGCTGTCCCATGCACCGAGGATCGTGAAGACGAGGACCTCGCCGGACTTGACGTCCTTGAGCGTGACCCGGGTACCGAGCGCGACCTTCGAGGTGTCGGGGTTGAGGAATTCGGTGGCCTCGGCGCGGGCGAGCATCTGTTCGAGCTCGGCCTTGCGACGAGCGAGGATGGTCTGCATTTCCTTGGCCGCCTTGAATTCGCCGTTCTCGCGCAAGTCGCCATAACCGCGGGCAATGCCGATGTCCTTGCTGTTTTGCGGAATCTGGTTTTTGTCGATATCTTCCAGTTCGGCCTCGCGACGCTTGAGACTGGTCCAGGAAACAATGATCTTCGCTTCCGGCGCGGCGGTCTTGTCGGTGCCGACGACCATGGCCTGGACTTCGGGATAAAGCTTGATGATGGCGGCGAGGAGCGAGCGCTTGTCGAGTTCCTCGAACACGGGGCTGAGCAGGATGGCGCGGGTGATGTCGCGGACATCGGCGACCGGCGCATCCTTGAGGATGGCGGCGATGAGCGGCTTGTCGGCGAGGACGAGTTCGTAAAGCTTGGTGCCCTTCTTGATCTCGGAGAACTGGTCCTTTTCGAGAACGGAGAGGATCGCCATGAACAACTGGGGTTCGATCAACTGGCTGTAAACCGCGAGCCGGTTCTTGCAAAGCCAGAAGAGGAAATCGCAGGTGATATTGCGCTCGCGGATGTAGCGATTGACGGCGGTCTGGACTTCGGCCTCGCGATTGGCTTCCTGGAAGGCCTCGGTGATGACCTCGGCCACGCGACCGTTGGCGCGGGGAATCAGGGTGAGGAAGAGCGCGGGCCAGGCCTCGGGCAGTCCGACGCGCAGGGCCTCGAGCAGCTTGGGCTGGCGGGAACCGGGGAGCGAATCGAGAAGATTGCTGAGAGCCGGCGTGCCTTGCGGCGTCAGCGCGGTGATGGCGCCGGGACCCTTTTCCCGTTCGCGTCCGGCCTGGAGGAAAAATTCATCGCGGGCCAGGGCCAGTTCGATCTGGATCGGCAATTGCGACTTGGGAATCTTGGAAAGGGTGTTGTTGAGCAGCTCGGCGATTTCGTTGAGGATGGTCTCGTCTTTGATTTCGCTCCAGTACTTGGCCACGGAGGCGAGCGCAAGAAGGACCGCCTTGGGGCCGTTGGCGAGGCGGAGATTTTCGAGCGCGGAATCACCGAGGGCGCTGGGGGCGTCGAGCTGGCGAAGCGCCTCGTTCTTTTTGCCGGGGACGTAAAAGTGACCGTTCTTCTTCAGGGCGCGCTTCGCGCTGTCCCACCACTTCTTATAAGCGGCGTCAGGAATAACGTCGGGGCTGAGCAGCGCCTGAATATTATCGGCCGTGGCCTGCGGGCCGAGGCTGCGGATGCAATCCTGCACAACGGCGACGGGATCTTTCTCTGCTTTCTCTTTCAACGCGGCGAGCGATTCGACTTTCTGGACGGAGACGTGATCGGGAGCGAGCGGCGTGAGCGATTCCGCGGCGTACGCGAATTGCATGACGTGGCCCTGCTTCGACTTGAAATCGATGGTGACGCTTTCGGTCGCGGCGACCCAGTCTTTGATTTTACCAAAGCCCCAACTGCGGTGAAGGCAGTAGGTTCCGGGGGCAAGGAGTTTGAGCTTTTCGGCTAAAACAGGTGACAAGTTTTCGGGGATCGCGACGGTCAAAAGCTCAGATTCCATAGGCAAGCCCCTATGGTGAGGGAGGATCGGGAGAAATGCAACGGATTTTAGAGGGCGGTCGCGCTTGGCGCGAGCGACACTCACTTAGCTGGCCTTGATGGTGACTTTCGTTCCGTCTGGAACGGCGCGGTAAATTTCTTCGATTTCCTCGTTCGTGACGGCGATACAACCTGCCGTCCAATCGACAAGCCGATGAAATCTCCCAAGCCAACCCAGTCCCCGCTTTATTCCATGAATCCTGATGTCGCCGCCGGGATCCATTCCGTTTTTCCGGGCCAGGAGGACTTGATCAAAATTTGGATACGAAACATACAGAGACAGGTGAAAGGGACTCTTCCGATTGCGTCCCACAATATAATATTCTCCTTCCGGCGTTTTATTGTCGCCCTCTTTTACTTTTTGTCCGAGAGGACTCCTCCCCAAGGCCACGCGATAAGTTTTCAGCGGTCTGTTGCCAGAATAGAGAGTCATTTCTCGTTGAGTCTTCAAAATGACGACCTCGGTCACAGGATATCGTGCATCAATCGGAACCTCCGGCCAGTGAGCCCATGCAAACGCCCCTCCTATAATGATCGCACCGCAAACCAGTATGCTCCAAAGGCGAAATCTGCGATGGATGAACATCCCGTCGTTTCTATCAGAGACGGGCCCTCCAGGAAGAGAAAATCTAAATCGCCTGGCGCGGGACGCTTTCACTCCACCACTTGGAGAGGCGCGGAGCGGGGACGGCGGGGATGGCGAGACCTTCCTCGGCGTAGTGGGAGGTGTCGTTGAAGAGCGTGAGGCGTGCGCGCGTGCAGTCCTTGAAGTCGATGATGTTGAGCGCAGCGGGGCTCTGGTCGAGGTTGTCGCGATAACGGCGCGGATCGAATCCGAGCAGCGTGCTGAGGAGAAGCCGGATCGTCGCCTTGTGCGAGACGACCATGATGTTTTCGCCGGGATGCGTGCGGACGAGCTGGATGAGGGTGGGCAACGCGCGCGCGGTGACGGCGAGGCCGCTTTCACCGCCCTCAGGCGCGAAGGTGTAGGGGTCCTTGTCCCATTCGAGCGCTTCCTGAGGATACTTGGCTTCAACCTCCTTGCGGGTCATCTGTTCCCAGTGACCGTGGGAAATTTCGCGCAGACCGTCACGGGGCTGGACTTCAAGCCCGTGCGGATGCGCGAGCAAACTTGCCGTCTCCATCGTGCGGCCCATGGGGGAGGCGTAGACGGCGGCCAGTTTTTCCCCCGCGAGGCGGGCGGCCAGGCGTCGCGCTTGTTGGCGTCCCACATCGGAGAGTTGGACATCGGTCTCGCCGGCAAAGCGGTCTTCATCAGTCAGGACGGTCGCGCCATGGCGAATGAGAAAAATGCGGGTGTGGGACTGGGCCATGAGGAGAACGCAACGCTAACACTGGCGCGGGGAAAAGGCACTTCTTTTGCAGGGCCCGGGCTCCACCCCGCAAACTCAATGATTCTGTTGCTGTCTATTTCCATTCCAACCGTTGCCGCCGTGATTGCCCGACTGATTTCCGTTGTTGCCGTTGCCGTTCTGATCATTTCCACCATGGTCGCCCCGTTGGTGGCCATTGCTGTTATTGCCAGCCGGCGCGGGTTGGGCTGAAGGCGCTTGGGAATGAACAATGGGATTACTCGGCGCGGCGCTCGGAACGGTTTGAGGCTGCGGCGTGAAGGAGTGCGTCGGAGTGACCTGGGCCTGCGGCGTAAAGGTACGGGCTGGGGCGACTTGAGCCTGGGGCTGAGGCGTCGGCTGCACGGGCGCACGAATCACCGATCCGTTCTGGGCCCCACCAGGCGCGGGCTGAAATTGGTGATTGAAACCGTTGGCATGCGGAGGTGCGGTCTGCGTCGGCTGGGCAGGTTGGAACTGGTGGTTGAAACCGTTGCCATTCACAGGAGCCACTTGCGTTTGCGGAATGGGCGTCTGGGCGTGCGCCCCATTGGAAGGAAAGCCCGGGGCCTGCTGCACCTGCCGGTTGAAACCATTGACCGGCGCGGGGCTGAATTGGGGTTGGGGACTCGATTGCGGTTGCGTAGTGGCGGGCGTCCACGAATGGTAGTTCGGATTGACCGACGCCGGGTTGGGCCCGGGGTTGACCGCAGTGTTCGGCACATTGGGCGTCCCAGAGGCATGATTGCCCCAGCCATTATTGAACTGCCTCTGAGCGGGCTGGGCCGAGACCGTCGGTGCCGCCGAAGGATGCGCCGCATTGGAAAAAGCTCCATTCTGCGTGCGTTGCTGGGCAACGGCCGGGGTCGGCTGCAGGGCGGTCAGCGGAGTTTGCAGCGCGGGATTCATCGAAGTGGTGGCTGTAGCCACATGGGCGTGGGGAGGAGCGGCATTTTGCGCCAATTGTGCCTCCTGGATCTGGCCCGCGGTCGGCGTGGGCACCGAGAGTCTCGGGTTTACGACGGGAGGATGGGCGACATCCACCCCGCGGTTGATGGTCGCGCGGCCAAGTGATCCGCCCACATGGTTCGGTTGAAACGTATGATTCGCACCCGGAGCGACCCTCGGTGCATAGACCGCCAGCGAATTATTGGCCAACTGGCCCCCTCCCCCCGGCCGATGCGCACCGGTCAGGTGGACGTTGGGGACGGGCGTCGCGGACGCGGCATTGACTTGGGCCAGCGAGGGCCCGCCAGTGGTCACACCGCCAAAGCCCCGGCGCGATCCGTTGTTCCAGCCATTGCGGTTCACGTTGACGTTGGTGACGTTCGTGGTGCGGTTGATGATCGTGTAATTGTTCTGCCAATTGGCGTAGTGACCACGGTAACTGCTGTAGCCAAGGCAACTCACCGGCACGAAATGATACCAGCCCGCGCCGATGTTGTAGTAGTTGTCGCAATCACCGCCGATATGGAACCCGGCGGTGATTTGAAAGCCTGAGCCAATGTAATCGATGCCAATGAAACTTTCGGGAGGAAGCGGGGCCCAACCGCAATAGCCGCTGCCGTAACGCCAGCTCACCCACGCTGGGGCCCACGTGTAACCGGGCACCCAGCACCAGCCCGTTCCATTGAGATTGACCCACCGACCATAGTGATAGGTCGCCCAACCCCACGGTTCATCCGTGACCCAAGTCCAACCGGCATCGGAATAGACCCAGTGTCCGGCGGTGTACGGCGCCCAATCAGGATCGTTGACGGCGGGCTGCCAGACGTACCCGTAATCGGAGCTCTGGATCCACGTGCCCTGAGGAGCGAGGTTATCGTAGAAGGTCTGGAACGTGGCCGGCTGGTCGCCGGTGGCCTGATCAGGCCCGCCCTGTTGATCGGGAGCACCTTGCTGGTCGGGAGGAGCCTGTTGATCGGGCGCTGGAGCACCCGGATCCGGGTACATGATATAGGGACTGTCTTGTTGAGAAGGCGGGGGCGGGGCGGGAACGCCCATGTCGTCCTGCGCCAGGAGAGGGAAGGAGGCAAATGCACAAACTGCAAGGAAGGCCACAAGCTGGACCGAAGTTTTCATCTTACTCCTTGGACGAGTCCCGGGTGGGAAAGCTTCATCCATTCAATGTACTGCGCCTAACTCATTCTGGATGAAATGTCCCCGGCGATCACGCTTACCTTGCGAAAGCAGGTCCTTGGGCAAACCAAGGACCTGCCGCTCGCCGACTACTTCTTCTTCACACCGGATTTGACAACGACGGTACAGGTCATGCCTGCGGCAAGGGTGATTCCCTTGGGCACCTTGTCGATATGGATGCGAACCGGGATACGCTGGGCGAGACGGACCCAGGTGAAGATCGGGTCGACATTTTCCAGGCCAATGCTGGTCGTGGTGGCGTTCGCGTCGGCGATGCCGCGACTGATGCTCTCGACGTGCCCCTCGACGATGGGATCGTAACCCATCAACTTGACCTTGGTATAATCGTCAATATGGATGCGGGAGAGCTTCGTCTCGTCAAAATAACCGGCGATCCAAAATGAATCGCTGTCAATGATGGTCAGCTTCGCCTGTCCCGGCATGGCGTAATCGCCGATCCGCAGGACAAGATTGGTGACGTAGCCGTTCACAGGCGAGTAGACAATCGTGCGGTCCATGTTGAGCTTGGCCACGTCGCGGTTCGCCACGGCGACCTGGTACGCGGCCTTGGCCACCGCTGCGAGATTGTTCGAAATCTGCGTCTCCTCGGTCGAGATGACCCCCGCGCCCAATTTCGAGCGGCGCTCGGCCTCCGCCTGACGCAGGTTCAAATCCTCCTGCCGACTCTGCAGGGTCGCGTTGGCATCGGCCAGGGCGAGCCGGTAGTTATCGGGATCGACGACGAAAAGGACGTCGCCTTTGTGGACGTATTGATTGTCGACCACTTTGAGATCGACCACCTGTCCCGCAATTTGCGCTGCGACATCGACTACCTCGGCCCGGACGCGGCCATCGCGGGTCCACGGCGAGTACATGTAATGCCACCAGAGAAACGCGCCGAGAAGCGCCGCGATGACCAGGACGATCAGGCTGTTGAGCACCCGTTGTTGTTGGAGGCGGTCGAGTTTCATGCGCGCACTTTATTAAAACACCAGGCCGAGAAGGGACAGGATAATCACGTAGACCGCCATATCAAAAAGCGCCCGGTGCCAAACGTAACGCTGGAGCTGGATGCGGTCGAAGTAGATCCGCAACGGAATAAAGAAGACCAGCGCCAGCGCCATATAACCGGCAAACGGGGCGATATAGATCCCAAAGATGTTGATTTCCTTGATCATGACTGGGTAGGTGCGGCGGTCATTTAACCTCGATATACTGGGGATGACGCTCAAAAAATTTGTCCATTTCCTGCAGGGTGCCCAGCGTCCGGAGAAAAGTCACCTTGGCTTCGGGCTCGTCGGGCAGGGCCTCCCGCTCCAGCACCTCGACGGCGCCTTTGACAAACTGGCAGGCCACACGGGGACACTCTGTGAACCATCCGATCGAGTCGAGCACCGACTGCACCATGACGGCCGTTTCCTTCTTGAGCTTCCCCGTCGCCATCAAGACCCGCAAACGCAGCACGCCATTGCCAAAGTGGAGTGCGCGCAGACCACCCTCCATCCAGACATTGCGTTCCGCCCCGAGGACCTCCGCCGACACGTAGAGGCGGTTGACCCGGTCGAACATCCGGCTTTTCCAAGCGGCAGCAGGCGGGATCGGTTCCCGCTGGGCAAGAATTTCAAACGCGCGCCGGATCCGGTAGCGAACGTAACGATAGGCCGCAAGCGGATTGGGCGGCATGATGAGGAGATAGGCCAGCGTGCCGACGCCCACACCGATATTGAGCGCGATCGTATTATTGAGGAACGTGACCACATTATAATTCATCGGGTTGAGCGGAGCGACTGCAGCCAGGAAGTTCACGTTGAAGGCAAAGCCGAACAGGTTCGTCTTGGGCAGCGCACTCATCAGGGAACCGGGAATCATCACAATGCCCAGCCCCAGGGCGAGAAGCACAAATTGCCCGTCCACTTTCTGCATGTACCCGTAGACGAAGCCGAAGGCGCAAAACGATCCGACCAGCGTGCCCCAGAAAAAACTGGCACCGGCCAGGTCCGGTCGCGGTAGGCTGGAGAACAGGCTGCAGACCACCGCGACAAAGATCATCATCGACGCACCCGACGACCAGGCCGACGCGATCCAAAAGGCCCCGGCCGCACCCACGGCCACGAAAGCGCGCAGCGCGTTGATCCAGGCCAGGCGATGGTCCCGGTGAAAGTTGAGTGTGTGCGCCGCCGACTTGGCCCAAGGCTCGTCCAGGGACAACGAGTTGCGGATCGCATTCTCAAAATGCCACAGCAGGTCGTCGAGGTGATCGATGAAGAGTCGTTGCCGGATCACGGACGCAATCGCATCCCGGCTCGCCTCCGGATTCTGCGCAGTCAGTCGCCGACGCAAGTCACCCAGTCCCGCCAGCGCTTTCGCCAATTCATCCTTCGCGACGGCGGTCGGCATCGCATCCAACAAAGCCGCAGCATCGTCGCGCAACTGGCAGAGTGGATCAGGGAGATTCAACTTGCCGCCTTCATCCTCCATCGCCCGGATGGCCCGCGCGGCGGAGACGACTTCAAATAACTCGGAGACCTGGTCGCGCGCGCGATTGGCATGAATGCGAAAGCTGGCTGACTCGGCGGCGGCGAACTCGATCTCGGTATCGAGCGTGATGAGATCATCCAGCAACTTGTAGGCGAACGCATAGACGTTCTCCATGCTCACCCCGGTCAGTGGAAACGCGGCCCGGCGTCCTGTGTCGCCGATCACCCGTTTCAGTTTGACCAGGACCTGCCCGCGCGCCTGGTGCTTGGAGAAAAGGCGCGTCGCCACCACCGCGCAAAGAATACCGATGATCGTGCAACTGCCGCGGGCCATGGCCACGTTGAAGATTTGGTCAGGATGCGGGATCGTGGGCAGGGCCACGATCGCCGTGGTATAGCCCGCAAGCACCGAGGCGTAGGCACGGAAGTTCCGCATCAGGTTCGCGCACAGCGTGCAGGTGGCCACCCACAGCGCCAGCACCAGGACGAAGAGTTCCGGCGTTTGCGCGAAGAGCGCGATCATCACGACACCCATGATCGTCCCGACGATGGAGCCAATGATCCGGTACATGCCCTTGGAGACGGTCATGCCCGGCAGCGGCAGCGAGGCGATCCAGGTCGCGATGGGGGCCCAGTAAGGCGATTCGAGCTGGCAGAAATAGGCAATACCGAGAGCGGAGACTCCCGCGATCCAGGTGCGCAGACCATAGCCCAGCCCCGCCCGGATCGGCGGCGCAAGGAACTCCAGCCGGACGAAGGGGATGAAGGAATGGAGAAAATCCTCCCCCCTGCGCCAGACCGGCGAAAGCCTGAGTTGAGCCAGCATCACTTTTTAATAGTCGCTCTTTGGCGGGCTGAAACCTAAATTTTTGGCGGATGAGGATCCTGATCATCAGCGGCTACAAGGAATGGGGCGGTTATACCATCGCCCTGGACGGCCTTTGCCAGCTTCCCGGCGTCGAGGTCTGGCAGTATGGACGCTGGAAGGGCGACAAGTTCGGCTCGCTGACGCCGGACAGCATGCTCTTCACCAGGCACCTCAATCACCAGGCCATCACCTCCGAGGAAACGGCGCGGCAATGGCTGAAGCAGAAGAAATTCGATTGCATCATCGCGACGACGCAGGCCCGCGATGTCTCGCTGCGGAACCTGCATCCGGTGAAGGTGCTGGCGAAGCTGCGGTTCGCACGCAAGTTCGGCAGTCCCGATTCCCGCGAGCGTGTGACGCTCGGCGCAAACATCCTGCCGTTCTGGGACGACGTGATCGGCGACACGCCGGTGCTGGGCATCGACACCTTTGATGATTCGCTGGTCCACCCTCCCGACATGCCGCTCTTTTTACGCTCGAAGCTCTTTTTCAAGAGCAACCTGCCCTACAAGTACTCGGCCAATTTCGTGGAGAAGGACAGTCACGGCGGGAATACCTATCTTGAGGAGAGCGAAAAATTCCGGCCCTTTTCTCTCGGCATTAGCGACGACCGCTACCGAGAACTCCGCGCCGTGCGGGCGGCAACGGCAGGTGATTATAAGTACGATGTCTTCGCCTCGATCTACGTCCGCAATACGATCCGCAAGCGCGCCCTCGCCGAGTTACTGAAGCTCAAGGAAACTTCCAAGCTGAAAATACTGATTCCCGAGGGTCGCATCCCGGCGGACGAGTTCTACCGTCTCTGCGCGCAATCACGCGTCACCCTCTCCCCCGAGGGCGGCGGCTGGGACTGCGCCCGCCACTACGAATCGATCGCTTGCGGCAGCCTGCCCCTGATGAACCGCCCTCACCTCCACACCCGCTGGGAGCGCGACCTCCCCGAAGCCTGCGTCTTCGAAAATGACTTCTCCGACTACGCCCGCAAACTCGAAGCCCTCGTCGAGCTTTCCCGCCAAACCGAGTTGCTCGACAGGCTGACGCAGATTGTGGAGACGAGGTTTACCCGATCGGCGTTGATGCGGTATGTGCTGACGGAGGCGGGGTTCACTCTTCCGAAAGCGTAGCGGCGATCTATGACCGGATAGCTCTTCCTATGTTAATTCTCTTTCTAATTCCAGTCGCTTGTTTTCTCTTGGGAATAATGTCTACGCGTTTTTGGGGCGATGGGCTTCGATCCTTCATTTGTATTTTGGCTGTTACAACCATCCTCTATATTGGCTTCAATCCAGAGCTATTTAACTGGCTCATTTCGACACCATTCACACCAGGACTTCTCCTAGGCGCCGTATTGTGGAATGCATTTCCCTATTTGCTTTTTTGCTTTGTTCCTGCGTTTACGGGACATCTATTTTTGTTAGGACTTCTACGGCGAAAGAATAAATCTCATCTAAAGAAACCGATCCAGAGCTAAACAGGTACTCATTTAGAATGGAGGGCGATTCCGGGCCTCGTGCTTTCTTCTTGTTGCCCCTCGCCGAACGGTCTATGCCCAAAGGTCGATGAAACGCGCCTTGGACCGATTGAAACTCTCGCTGGCCTGGAAATTTTTCCCGGCGGCGAAGCTGCACATCAAGACCATCAATGGGGTCAAGGTGCCGCTCCGGGCGAAGGGCGATTTCGCCTCGCTGGAGGAAATTTTCGTGAAGCAGGTCTACAATGAGCTGCTCGATTCCCTGCCCGGCCCGGTCCTGACGTGGGTCGACCTGGGCGCCAATGCAGGCATGTTTTCGGCGTGGCTCTATGACCGTGCGGGCGGCGCCGCGACCCATCCCCATTGCCGCGCGCTGATGGTGGAGCCCGGCGCCTGCGTGACGACCGTCCGCGAATTCGTCCAGATCAATGGCCTCAAGGGATTCGAAGTCGTCGAGGCGTGCATCGGCGACGGCAACCCGGTGACCTTCTACGAGAGCAAAAGTTCCACCCGCTCCTCCAGCGCGATCAAGCCGACCTCGCGAGAGAAGCTGCGTCAGATGGAAACCGTCACCGTCGATGCGCTGCTGGAAAAGTACCGTTTCGCTGAAGCCGATCTTCTGAAGGTCGATATCGAGGGTGCCGAAAAAGACCTCCTCCGCGCCCAGGGCATCTTCCGCCGGTTCCGCGCCGGCCTCATCGAGTGGCACGCCGAGACCACCTCCGGCCAGGAAGTGGTCGACTGGGTCAAGGCCAACGGTGGCCGCGTGGTGAAAGTCGTCTCGCAGGATGGGAACGTCACCGAGCCGCTCGCATCGCGAGTCGGAATGCTTTCCTGGGTTCGGGAATAAAATTCACGCTTTAAAAAGGCGTGCCTTCCTGGGCGGCGGCCTCCGAAACTGTTCACGGCCTCAATTATTCTTATAGCTTGAAAATAGCCCGAACGGGGTATAATGGCCCTCCCATGGCCACCGTAACTCCTGAAACCCCGGCGCGGCCACGCATTCTCGTCGTCGACGACGATACTGGCATTCGCATGGCCATCCGCTCCATGCTGGAGAATGAGTACACCATCACTGAGGCCGAGACCATCAAGCAAAGCCTCGAGATTTTCGACCGGGACCCGCACGACCTCGTCACGCTCGACATCCAGTTGCCTGAGGTGGACGGAATGCAGGGACTGAGCGCGTTCCGGCATCGCTCCGTCAAGGTCCCGATCATTTTGATTTCAGGCTATCGCACCTTCGAACTCGCACGCGAGGCGCTGCGCCTGGGCGCCAACGATTATCTGACCAAGCCATTCACCGTGCAGGAACTCCGCGAGACGGTGAAGGCCGCGTTGACCAAAGTCTACCCCGATGGCGATTTCGGTCCGGATGCCACCGAATCGATTTCCGACTTCATGGTGCGCCTGCCGCTCCAGGACCTGCGCGACGACCGCTTCCTCTCGCCGCTGCACCGTTCCCATTTCCTAGCCTTTGCCCAGAACGCCCTCTCGGACAAGCACCGGGCCTTTGAGAAAATCTCCATTCACGAGCTGGTCAAGACGGTCAAAATCCAGTTCGATGCGTTGAGCATGGCGAAGGATCTCGATTACAAAATCTCGCACACGGGCATGGATGTGCGCATCGATTGCGACATGTATCTGCTCGGCGGCGCCATCGCCAACCTCATGCTGACCTGCCTCCTGGAAACGCGGTCCAGCAAGGAGCTGGTCGAGATCGCGTTCAATGAATCCCACCATACCCTGAAGGTACTCTACCAGAAACCCGGGGCGCGCCTATGTGGCAAGACGCTCGAGACTTTAGCCCGGTGGCACCAGGATCCCGGCACCGATCTCGATTCCAACACCTCCATGCTGGTCCTGGCTGAAAAAGTCGCCCTGATGCATAAAGGGAAGTTCACCGTCAACGCCTCGACTGTCTCAGGCCCGCTGGCCGAGATTTCCCTGCCGCTGCATCAGTAACCCGAGCAGGGAGCTCAGCAGTCTTCCGGGCAGTTCACGTTCTGGAAGAGAGAAACGTCCTTTTCTTCCAACGGAACTTCGCACAGCAGACCTGCCCGGATTCCTTCGCGGACAAAATCCTGCATGGCGTAGCGGCTATGGGCGAGATGCTCAGAGGCGAGGGGCTGAAGTTTCTTGGGATAAACCGCAGCCAACGGCTCAAAGTATTCGCCATGCCGGACGACGATCCCGCACTCACTGGAACAGCGTGCGAGTAGACTCTGCAAAAATGCAGGGGGCATCCGCGGCAAATCGATCGCGAGAACCAGAAGCAGATCACTTTCTGTTGCCTGAAGGCAAGCATCGACTCCCGCGAGAGGACCTGCCTCGGCAATTGAGTCCGTTACGACACGGATATCTTCAGGCAATCCGGGACGCGCTTGCCCTGACCAGAGGATTTCCTGCGGTCGCAATTCCTGCAGCACACTCAACTGCCGACGCCAAAGGGGAAGATGGGTACCCGGCAAAACGATAAGAGCCTTGTCCAGGCCCATGCGCGTCGATTTTCCTCCCGCGAGAAGCGCTGCGGCAAAGGATGGCGCGGTCATGCGCTCAACTCAGCAGGGTGTCCCGGCTTTCGGGTTCGGGAAGGTGTCGACGTTCTGTTTCTCATCGCCGTTAAGGCACGCGAAATCTTTTTCGATCAGGATCTGCAATGCCCCCTGCCCGCTGATCTCCTGCGTTCCTTCAATGCTGACGTCCTGGCTCAAGGCCCAATGCGTGGCCCTCTCATGGGGAACCTTGATCAGGATTTCGCCCTGTTTGAAAAACGCCTGAGGGGCCGTGATGTTGAACGAGACCTGCAGGCAGTAGCGCAGTGTCTGGTCGCCACCGAAAACAATGACCTCTTCCAACATGTTCTCCTTAACGAGTTGCGCCACCTCGCCGCGCTTGAGCCGAAGCCGGATCGAATTGGGTTGCATCCGTATTTTCATATCACCACCTCCTGGAACTTCAACGTACGGGCCTTTATTGTCATTCGCTCAACCGCCCCAAGGCGCACGCGTTCCGCACCTGTATAGATATTGAAACCGCCCGGCTTGGTGAAGCCAATCAGCGTGGCCCCGAATTTTTCCGCGACTTCCACCGCCAGGCTCGAAGGCGCGCCGACGGCCACGAGCATCGGGATACCCGACGCGATGGCCTTTTGCATCAGTTCAAAACTGGCCCGTCCGCTGACCACCAGAATCGAGCCAACCTCACCACCCGCCAGGAATTGCGCGCCGATGACTTTGTCGACAGCGTTGTGCCGCCCGACATCCTCGCGGACCACGAGCGCTTTTCCTTCTGGCGTAAACAGCCCTGCCGCATGGAGCCCGCCGGTCTGGTCGAACATAGCTTGGGACTCACGCAGGCGGGCGGGCAAGGCGCTGATCGTCTTCGACTCGACCTGCCATGAAACCGGCGGTAACGGAGAATAGGAACTGAGCTCAAGCGCCTCCATGGACGTCTTGCCGCAAACCCCGCAACTGGAGGTGGTGTAGAAGTTGCGTTGGAGACGATCCAGGTCGACCTTCACGCTTGGACGAAGTGTCACCCGCACACTGTGCTGAAAACCCTGCTCGCCAAATTGGGGGCCGCGCGAATGGACCGCCTCCATCTGGTCGAGCGAATGCAGAATCCCCTCTCCGATCAGAAAGCCAGCGGCCAATTCACGATCATGTCCCGGCGTCCGCATCGTGATCGCCACGGTCTTCCATTCGCGCGCCGCGTCGGGACCGTAAGCGATTTGAATTTCGAGCGGTTCTTCCAGCGCGAGATGATCCGGACACATCTCGGAATTTTGGCCAGAGACCCGTGTGATCGACCGCGTAAGAAATCGCTGAGTGCTCATGGTATACTGGAAGAAATTACCGGCCCGCTGAACTTCTCAAGTTAATCCCATCTGCATCTTATGCGCAAGTGACATGCCCTCACCAAAGTCATTCGCTCCACAGTCCGGCATCCTGAACCGGTCGAAGTGGTGACGGACTTAAGGTCGGGTGAGGATCGTGTAGAGACTGTTTTTGGGGAGAAAGATTGTTGCGGTGCTTCCGGAGTTCACGACGACTGCACCGCCACCAGAGGCATAGCCTTGCTCATCGAGAACCGTCGCTTTAAGCCCGATGGCATTGGGTACATTTACAAAGGCTTCAACATTGCGGACGGTGATCGGCGCGCGTCCCACGTCCTGAATGACGCCGTTGGCCGATTTGAAGCCGTACATCTTTTCCTCGGTAAAAGCCTGGATCAGCATTTTCTTCGAGGTCGCAAGCGGCAGGCCGTCGAGACTGATGACGTGAATAGTCGCATATTCATTTTTCGATTGGATGCTGACATCGCCCAGCGTGATAATTCCCGCCTTGCCGAGAAACCCGGTCACGGCCTGGCTGCGCGGCGAGTTGACGGTGAGAAATCCCTCGCCGTAATTCCATACGATCTCGCCCGTGCTGCTGGTGATGGTCTTCTTCTCCCGGTCGACGTACTTGCTCAAGTCCGCGACGATCGGCTGGGCCTTGGGATCGAGCGTGCGTTCGACACGCCCCACGAAGAAGGAAAAGGGATCGAAGCTCGCGACCTGATCGGCCTGCCCCGCCTTGGGCGCCTCCGTGATGCGAAAATCGGTGTTCTTGCCCTCAAGCAGCGCCGCACTCTTGAGGTTGAGCAGATCGTCGACGCTGGTGACTTGCCGCAGGACCGTGTCGCCGGGTTTCAAGTCGCCGCGCCGATATTGCAACGCATTCGCGGGCGATTGCCCGATTTCTCCCGGCATCATGTAGGGCCAGTTGCCGTCACCGCTATTCTCCCATTCACCGCCATGCGCATGGAAAAGATAGATGCCGTCGATCCCCTGCAATGAGGCGTAGGTGCTGATGAGCAGTTCCGCCTCGCCGATAAAACGGTTCGGTTTCTGCCAGGCGATCTCGGTCTGGACGTGGGGATGACCGGGCAGCCGCACTACTTGAAACGGCACCGATTCCGGTTCGGTCATCGCCGTTTTATCCTCGTAAGTGTGGCCATTGCGCACCGACCAACCGGAATCCTTGCCCCCGTGCTTGCCGCCGAAGTAACCGTGCTTGTCGATCACCTCGACGCCGGAATACGTATAGCGCTCGATGAAACCAAGCCCCGGCGCCGTCGTCCAGTTGCTCGCGGAGATCGACCACTTCGCACCGAGGTCATCGCGAAGATACTTCTTCATCTCGACATAGAAATCGTGCTGGACCTGCGCCAGAAAACGGACCTGGTCGAGGATTCGCTTCTGGCGGTCCGGCGATTGCTTGGAAAAGCCCGCGCTGCTCATCTCAAAGGCCCCGTAAAGTCCGGCGCTGGAACTGGCTGCATTGTCGTCCGGATGTTTGTCCCCCGGCCATGCCACGAAGGCCTTGTCGATCGATCCGTACTTCACCGCCAGCCATGCACCAAATTTCTTCTCGAGGAATTCCCGCGGCCCTTTGCCCAGCGACTCCGGCTTGAAGGTCCAAAAGAAGAGGCTGTCTTCATTCTGGATCTCAAACACGCCCACCGACGTCTCCTCCGCCAACGTCTTGCCGGAGTAAGGACTTTTCGTCGTGATGATCCGCTTGATCCACGCTTTATAAATTTCCTGCAGACGCGGCTCGAAGATGAGCAATCCAAAGGGAATCTTGCCAACAATGTCCTCCGTGCCGGGAATACCATCGCTCGTCTTCACGGTCAGCCATAATGGAAAATAGGTGGAGAGATGCACGTAGATGCCCTGCTTCTTCAAGGCATTGATCAGGTAGAAATAATTATCGAGCCGGGCGGCATCGATCTTCGTCGGATCGTCCCCTTCCCGGTCGAAGAGCCCGCCATGAATACGCACCATGTTGATGCCTAGCTTCGCGAAGCGCGCCGCCATGAAGTCCATTTGATCCTTGCTCAAGTCCGCGGAAGGTGCGCTGGTGTTGACCGCCCAGAAGCGCACCGGTTGCCCATTGCCGAGCTTGAAAAAATCACCATCCGCCTGAATAAAGCCTGATTGTCCTGCCTCGCTTTCATTGAGCGAGCGGAGATCCAGCAGCGCGTCCTTGCCGAAAGCCTCCGGCCCCGGCTCGAAGGCCCACCAATCGGGCTCGTCGGTGCCGTGCTTTTGGCCGGGCTTAAGCTTGCCGTTGGGAGCGAAAGGAACCTGTGAAAAAACGAAACAATCGAGACTGCCGTGATTGTTGTTCGCGCTATGGAACTTGAAGGCAACGGTATTGGAGCCCGCGTTCAGGCTCACCGTCCCCACCTTGATCCACGCGATAAACCGCAGGTCGGGTTTGCCATCTTTGGCGATATTGATCAGGTCGATCTTGCCTCCCAAAGCAACCGGGACCCAGTCCCCGCCGTTAAGCTGGTAGTCCAGCTTCGGATCACCCACCGGGTTGGCACGAATCCAAAAGACATAACTCCCCGCCTGCGCGATATCGAATTTGTAGTCCGCATGACCTTCTTCCGGGCCGAAATTGGAAATGAACTCGCCGCCAGAAAGCTCCGCCTTGTTGACCGCACCCGCGTACCATGGATGCGGCTTCATGTTGGTATTCGCAGCACTTTCGCCTTCGATCCAGATGAAGTTATCAGCGGCCAGGGAAATTCCCGGCCCTAATAACAGAAAAGCAGCCGTCAAAAATGCCGCGACGATCTTCCGGAAGCCGGTCCCTCGAGATGCCCGCGTTGACAGACGGTTGAATGAAGTCTTCACCACAAACTTCCTTATGCCACGGCGCAGCACAGAGGAAACGACTTAATCCGCAAAACGGTTTAACCGCAGCCGCACTTCCAGGCCATGCGGATCACGGTTCGCCGCGCTGACCACACCGCGGCATGCTTCGACGCACGTCTTGACGATCGCCAGTCCCAGCCCCACGCCCCCCGTTTCCGAGGTTCGCGAGGAATCGACCCGATAGAACGGATCGAAAAGCTTGCCGATGTCCTTCTCCGCCACGCCCGGCCCCTGGTCAGCCACCGTGACGTAGACGATCTCATCCTCCCGCCAGGCTTCGACAGAAATCGGCCCCGCATCGCCCGCATAACGGGCGGCATTGCGCAGCAGATTGGCCACGGCCCGGTGGAGCAATTCAAAGTTGCCCCATACTTTCAGGTCGGCGGGGACGGTCACCTCAACTGAGCACTCCCGGTTCTTTTCCAGGCCCTGCGCCGCCTCGACCACCTCCGCGACACTGACCGCCTCCAGCTTGAGATGGCTCTCTCCCAGCGAGGCCTTCGAGAAACTGAGCAGGTCGTTGACGAGCTTGCGCATGTGCGTCACCTCCTCGCGAACGTCCTTCACCAGCGCCAATGAATTCTCGTCGGACCGCTCCTCCAGCATGCTCAGCGCAAGCTCCATCCGGACCAGCGGCGAGCACAACTCATGCGCCGCATCGCCCAGGAAGCGTTTCTGCCCCGTGACGAAATCCTTCAACCGTCCGGCCATCTGGTTGATCGCATGGCTCAACCGGCCCAGTTCATCGCGACGGGTATCGGTGAGCTGGATATCAAAGCGGCCTTCCGCGATCGTCTCGGTCGCGCGCGTCATCTTGACGATGGAGTTGGTCAGGTTCCGCGCGAATGGTAGCCAGAAAAGGACGGAGAAAACGATCACGCCGACCGCGACCGCTATCCACGGCTTCGGGTTGAACAGGAGCGGACTGATCCCAAGCGCCGGCGTCATGCCGACCAGCGTGACCGGTCCATCGGATTGCAAAGGCTCGGGCGGAAAGCGCACCAGCAACCAGTAGCCGGGAGGACTTTCGGCGCGCAGGACACTCTTGGGAAAATCAGGCAGCCGCGTCCCGGGCGGTGGCGGTGGCCGATGTTCCGGTGGAGGTCCTGTCGGCTGGGGATTGAAGCCTGGCGGCGCACCTTCCGGCGCCACCGGCTGCCCCGGCAATCCCAAGGGAGACATTCCCGGCGACCGCAATCCCGTCCCGGGAAGCGGTCGTTTGTCCTGCGCCATCATCATCCTCCGGTGGATCTCTTCCGGCACCTTCGCCGTTGAACCTGCCATCCATTGCCCGCGCGAATCATACAAGGCAAAGTCCATTTTGTAGGCCGTGCTCAATTGCGCCAGGGCGCCGCCCCATTCACGCCGGTCGGAATGGGCCAGATTGCCAATGAGGGTGACGCTCATCGCCTGGATCTGCTCCTGCGACGACTGCGGCAGCAACCAATTGTCGAGCGACCCGAACTGTAACCGCACAACCACCATCAGCCCCGCGATCAGGATCAGCAGATTGACAAAGAACCAGAGCAACAACCGGGCAAAGAGCGGAAAAGGCGTTTTCAAGGGGCGTCCGGATGAATGAGCATGTAGCCCGCCGAGCGGAAGGTACGAATGAAACGCGGATTCTTGGCGTCATCGCCCAGCTTCTTCCGCAGGGCGGAGATGTGTACATCGATGCTTCGGTCGAAGACCTCGTAGTTCCGTTCGCGAATTTCTTCCAGGAGTTGGTCCCGCGTCTTCACCCGACCGCTGGCCCGGGCAAGGCTGAGGAGCAGATCGTACTCCACCGGGGTCAGGACAATCGGGGCTTCGGCCAGGAAAGCGCTGCGGGCCGCGGGAATGATCCGCAAATCGCCCACCACGATGTCGTCATCGACTAGGGGTTGAATCGCAGGCGCACGATAGGAGCGGCGCGTGACCGAACGAAGCCGGGCGAGAAGTTCCCGGGTGGAAAAAGTCTTGGGCAGATAGTCGTCCGCGCCGACTTCCAGGCCGACGATACGGTCTGTCTCCTCCCCTCGGGCGGTCAGCATCAGCACGGGCAACTCGGTCGAGGTCGCGCGAATCCGACGCAGGACCTCGAGACCGTCGATGCCCGGGAGCATAAAATCGAGCAGCACCGCGTGCCACGGCGCGGACAGGGCCCGTTCGACTCCCTCGGTGCCATTGTGGACGGCGGTGATTTCGTAGCCGAGCGGCTTGAGGTACTCCGTCAACAGTCGGCAGAACTTTTTGTCGTCATCGATCAGCAGCACGCACCGCGTATCGGGGCTTTTGTGGTCGGCCAGCGTTCCGGAAGAGGCATTCATCATGGTTCAGGAGGTTCCAGTGCCGAAACTACCAGTTTTGTCCGGGGGCGTCTGCGGAATTTACCTTTCCTTAACAAAGATCTGCTTCCCCCTCATTCGATCTTAACAGAGCACGCGTACGTTCAGGCTAAATCAACGACCTCTTATGAAAACACTCACCGCCCTGTTCTTCCTCCCCGCGCTGACCAACGGCCTCTTTCTTGCCACCGCCATGGCGGCGGATAGTCGCCCCCTCCCTTCGCTCAATTCCTGGCTGAAGTGGCCCAAGTGGAACCATCCGAAAGCGTCCAAAAATCCCGGCCAACCGGAAAACCAGCCTCTTGAGCCCTTGAGCTATCACTCCCTGATGGTCAATGGCGCCCGTTATTATACCGCCAAAAACTACGCCCTCGCTTTGGCCAACTATCGACAGGCCCTGTCCCTGCGCCCGGACGATGCCACGGCCCTGAGCGGCGAAGCGTGGTCGCTCTACTATCTCGGTCTTGGTGACCAGGCCGCGAAGGACTTTCAGACCCTCCTGAAATTCAACGCAAACGATAGCTGGGCCCGCGAAGGCATCTCCCTGTGCCGGACCGGTTCCAACCCGGCTTGCGCCTGATGCATCGTTTTCTCCTGCTCCTGGTCAGTCTGCTCCTCCCGGCTTTCGCCGGGGCCGGGACCACTAACCTCGTCCAAAATCCGGACTTCGAGGCGGTCTCTTCCGCGACCCACGTCCCGGACGGTTACGAAATGAGCGGCGCCGCTTTCTGGGGTCGCCTGGGCAGTTCGATCGATCTGACGACCAATGGCGTCATTTTTCCCGGCACGGCCACGGAAGGAGGATCGATCAGTCAAACGATCCGCGGCATCGACCAAGCCAAGGGCCGCTGGCTGACCTTCCGTTTTCGCGGCCTGGCCGAACGCAACTTTGCCGTCGCGGACGATTCACTGAAGATCAAAATCGATTTCTATTCCAAAAACGGCGCCGATTACATGGACTGCGCCTCCCGCACCCTCTACGGCGAAATTGAGCGGGACCGAAAGGACTTCGACATCAATGGCGACTACCATCTCTATGGAGCCTCTGCCTGGCGCAGCTATGAACTGGAGGAACTGGCCCCCTTCCCGGAAGTCGACGCCGTCAGGATCACCGTTTCGTATGCCCGCGGTTCGGCCACGAGCCAGCAGCATGCCGCCTTTCTCATCGACGACTTTTCCCTCGTCCAACGTACTGACTCTCTTACCGGTCGAGTCGATCCCGCCGACCGCGTTCCGACCAACCCGAATGCCGCGGTCGACGAAAAGAAACTCATCTCCCTCGGCGGTCGTTGGTATTATGCGCCCGAGTCCGGCGAATCGGTTTCCTCCGCGCCGCTCGTCATCACCGAAAAGAATGCCGACCGTCTCTTCTACAAGAGTGACCGGTACATCAACCCCTTCCTCAACAACATGACCACATGGCTCCGCGCGGGCTACAAGGACAAACAAGGCAACGTCGTCACCGAAGACCGGCTCGTCGCCGATAACGTCGTTCTGACCTTCAAGGGCGACGGCTTTCTCACCATCCAGACGAAAAATCTACCGAATCATCCCACCGCCAAGTTCCCCGGTTTCAATCCCTCCTATATCCAGGAGGCCAGCCAGACATTTCGTCTCCCGCTCGTGCCGGTCCTGAATCCGCATGCCATCGCGACCGATGCCAAGGACACCAATTGGGCCCTTCCCATGGGCACCATCGGCATCGCCGTGAATGGCGTGGCCTTTTTCAATCCTTTTGACGCCACCATGGTCGATGCCACCAACATCATGGACTACTGCTGCGGCCATCCCAATCAGGACAATCTCTACCATTATCATAAGTACCCGATCTGCGTGAACACGCCCTATGTCGACAAAGGCGAACGTCATTCCGAGGTCATCGGGTTCGCCTTCGACGGCCTCCCTCTCTATGGCCCGTACGAGGAAAAAGGCATCATGGCGAAGGACCTGACCACCAACCCACTCAACGCGTTCAATGCCCATTACGACAACGTCCGCGGCTGGCACTATCACGTCACCCCGGGGAAATTTCCCTATCTCATCGGTGGCTACTTTGCCTATTCCGAGCCAAGCGATTTTGTCCGCCCGATGCACCGGCGTTAAAGTCCATCCGGATCATCGCTCTTCAGAGACTGACCGTTCGATAACCATACTTTTCCCCCAGTAAAAGACACGCGCGAAGAGATTTGATGCCGCCCGAGCTGCTCGCATGCGATAGCGAGGAAGCCGCGACACAAACACCCTGTCGCAAGGCATGCGCCATGGGTACTCCCTCATGCAACCCATGCAGGACACCCGCAGCCAGCGCATCCCCCGCGCCGACCGTTCCCTTGATTTGCCCGGATGGCCACCTCACGCTCCCTTGCAGATGCGCCTCTCCAGAGCGGTGAAGGGCGTAGACCGCTTCGGGACAATGGACCAATACCCATTCACGCACACCGGCCTTGATCAGGGCCCGCGCCGCTTCCGGCAGCCTCTTCAGGATGACCTTGCCACCGCGGCGAAGCTCAATCCCGGTACTGCGCTCAGCCTCGAATTCGTTCAGGAAACAAAAATCAGTATAGGGAAGTGCCGGCAGGACGAGGCGGCGAAAGCGATCACTGTCCTCGCTGACCACATCGATCGAAGTTTTGAGCCCATGCTTTTGCGCGCGCGCCAGGACTCGCGCCGCCACCGTACCGTGTTGACGGCAGGGCCGGTCCAACCGGTCCAGCAGCAGCAGATAACCAAGATGAAAAAGCCGTGCCCGGGTCCGCGTGAAATCAAAGTGGCGGTCATCCAGCAACGCATTGGCACCACGCTGATGAAAAAACGTGCGCCGCCCCGTGGAACGGACCGTCATCACGTCGGTATAGGAAGTCCGCGCCGAAGAACGCTTCAATTGGCCCGTGTGGATCTGATGACGTGCACAGTCGGCAAGAATGAGATCTCCATCGGAATCACGTCCCACCAACCCGATCGCCTCCAGCGGAAATGGCGCCTTCATCTGCGCCAGGTCGATCAACACGGTATAAGGCGCACCTCCATTGCTTACACCCTCATGGAGAATATTCGCCAATGCGTCCTGGCCGGGATAGACATCGACCGTCTTGACGTGGTCGATGATCCAGTTGCCCCCGGCAATGATTCCGGCCCGTTCGGCGCGACGTTTCTTCATTTTTCGTTGAGCAGGCGCTGGATCACCGGGGCATCCTCCTCAATCACAGAGTAACGGCCCACGTCGGGATTGACGAAAAAATTATCATGCGCGTCGTCATTCGCCGTGGAAACCTCGCCGATGATCGCCTCAGCGCTGGAAGCATAAAACTCATGGTAAATACCCGGAACCAGCGTGATCCGTTGCCCGGCTGGGAGCATGACGATCTCTCCTGATTTCACCGTGCGGGCCGTCCCATTGATGAGCACCTCCAGTTCCTTGGTGCCTGCTTTTTCCGGATGCCCCTGCCACACCTGCACGCAAAGATCACCCCAGCGGGAAATGATGTCCTCCTTCTTCTTGCGATGTGTATGAGCGGGCGTGACCATGCCCCGCTGCACGTACATGAGCTTCTCGCAGTACTCGGCCTGCTCCGCGAGATTGACCAGCACGAGACCGAACCGCCTCCAGTCACCCAGGCCAAAATCGGTCACATCCCAGCGCGGTTGAGGTGGCAGCGCCCAACCGTGCGTCGCGAAGCATTGCGCGGCAGCGGAGATCAAGGCGTTGATTTCACTTCGTTTCATAGCGCGACCACCTTTTTTTCAGTCTGGGACTGCAACGCGGCGGCAAACAGCTCATGCGAGGCGACCGCTTCATCCGGCGTGACGCAACCCAATCTCCCTTCAAGTTTGCCCGCCCGCTCCGCGATGAACGCCGCCCACATTTGCAGAAAGCAGTCAGGGAAACCCGCCTCAAATATTCCGCCCGTGATGGTGGGAAAAGCCATCTCGTGGCCAAGATCAATTCGTTGCCAGATTTGTTCCTTCGTCCGCTCAAAGCGCCAGAGCGTTTTGGGCTCCTTCGTGCTGAACCGCACGCCGCCCTCGGTACCCAGGGCCTCGATGAACCAGGTATTCGTTTCCCCGGGAGCGAGTCGTTTCATTTCGAGCCGCATCGGCACGTCCTTCCCGTCGACCTCAATATCGGTATGCAGCATCGCATTGTCCCACGTATCGCAAGCCGTCTTGCCACCCTTTCCATCTGGCCGTTCGTGGTAGATTTTCTGTAATTGCGCATACACCCGCTTCGGCTTCCATCCCAGCCGTAAGGGAAGGTGGACCACATGCATGCCGAGATCGCCCATTACCCCGATCTCACCGCACGTCTTGACCTGCCGTTTCCAGTTTGCCGGCTTGGTGGGATCAAGGTCGCTCGAGTGCCAAAAGCCGGAGCGGACTTCGAGCAGGTGCCCGAGCTTGCCGGACTGGATGAATTGCAACGCCCGTTGCGCGCCGGGTAAAAAAGGAAACTCCGAACTGCAGCGGACATAGCGTCCCGTGGAGCGTGCCAGGTCCCGCACCGCGCGTGCGGCCACCAGATCAATGCCGAAAGGTTTCTCCGCCAGGAGATCCTTGCCCGCCTCCAGCGTCTGTCGATAAAGCGGCAGATGAAGATGGTGCGGCACCGCCACATAGACCACATCGACCTCGGGACTGCGCAGTAATTCCGCGGCATCCCCGGCCAACAACTTTACCGTCGGCACCTGCTTGAACCAATCGCGCACACCCTCCTGCACATCGCAGACCGCCGTCAGCTCCACCTGCGGGAAAGAAGCTCCCAGCACAAACCAACGCCCCAGCGCGCTGGCGACCTCACGTCCCATGAGCCCGCCCCCAATGATGCCTACTCGAATTTTTGCACTCATGACGCCTTGATCATCTTGGCCGCTTCCGCAGCGTTTTTGTCGTCGTGCACGATTGCCATCAAGGCGCGCGTCATTCCCGCCGGATTGGGATGCTGGATGATATTGCGGCCATAGACGATGCCCGCCACCCCGTGGACGATGAGTTTTTCCGTCCGCGTCAAAATTTCCTCGTCCGTGGCCCTGCCCCCGCCCCGCACCAGGACCGGCACCCGCGCCGTCTGCACGACAAACGGATAGTCGCCCACATTGTCAGTTGGATCAGCCTTGATAATGTCCGCACCCAGTTCCACCGCCTGCCGCACCAGCGGCACGATCTTCTCCAGGTCACCATCAACCATATAGCCACCCGCCTGCGCATTCGGGCGAAAGACCAGTGGCTCAATCATCAGCGGCATCCCATACCGGTCGCACTCCGGTTTGATCTTTAAAATATTCTGGATGCATTGATCCGTCACTTCCGGTTGGTCCGGAATCCGAAAAAGATTCACCACCACACAGGCAGCGTCGAGACGCAAAGCTTGCTCGACCGGCCGTTCAATCATCCGGCTGAACAGTGCGCGCGGCAGAACATTGCCATAGACATTCGCCACATCGGTGCGCAAGACAAGCGACGGCTTCTGTCTTCCCGGAATTCCCTGCAGCACCCCCGCCTGTCCAACGGTCAACTGGATCGCATCGGGACTCGCCGCCACCAGGGTTCGCACCGCCTGTTCGATGTTTTCGATGCCCTTGAGAAAACTCGCTTCGTTGAAGAAGCCATGATCGATTGCGACGTCGAAACATCGGTTCGATTTGGCGTTAAAGAGACGGTTGAGACGATAGGTTTTCATATAAATGTTCTTCTAGACCAGGTTTACGTTTGTGCCCTGCTTGCGGACGTTTCGAATGGAAGCCTCGGGCACGCCCCGGTTGGTGATCCAATCATCAAACTGGTTCCATTCCGCAAAGCGGATGGCGGCAGGCTTGCTCCACTTCAGGCTGTCCGCCAGTAGTACTTTCTTCGTCGCCCGCGCGAGGAATTGCCGTTTGATCGCCGCTTCATTGAGTTCGGTCGTCGAAACTCCCTCTGTCAAATGCAGGCCCGAGGCCCCGATCAGGGCCCAGTCGGCCCGGAGTGAATCGAGCCAGGAGAGGGCAAACGAACCGACGAGCGCGCTGCTGATCCCGCGTAATTCACCACCGAGGCAAAGCACTCGCGCCTTTGCCCTCGCCAACTGATGCGCCAGCGGAATCGAATTCGTGATGAGCGTAAGCGTCGCCCGCTCGCCCAACAATCGTCCCGCCTCAAGACAGGTCGTTCCCGAGTCGACAAAAACCGTCGCATGATCAGGAACCATCGCGGCCGCAGCCTGCGCGATTTTCCTTTTGAGCTCCATTCCCTGGACCGTCTTTTGGTCGAAGCTCGGCTCGCCCTGCAGATAATTCGGATGCATGACGCCTCCGTGCACCCGGACGACGCGTCCCTTCTCTTCGAGGTCCGCCAGATCGCGACGCAAGGTTGCCGGTGAGACCCCCAACGTCTTTCGCAGGGATTGGACCGATAACCGCCGGTCGCGCTGCAGTAACCGGTCAATGGCTTGAAATCGTTCTTGAGCGAACATGAGCGTATGTAATCATATCGCTCAATAAGCTGCAAGCCTTTTCCGACCTCACGAGCCCTTCGTTCGGTGAATTTTATATGATTGACTTAAATCATATAATCAAGAAACATCAAAATAGTGAAAGTCGCCCTCCATCTCGTTGAAGCGCGTCGCGACCGCCTGGCGGGACTCCTGCAGCAGCACCGCTATCTGCCCCTGCAGCAGCTCTGCCGGCAGCTGAACATCTCCGAGGCCACCGCCCGCCGCGACCTCACGGCCCTCGTCAAGGCCCGGCGCATCACCCGCACCTACGGCGGCGCCCTTTCTGATTTCAGCAATAACTTCACTTCCTTCGCCGAACGCCAGACCAAGGCTGAAGGTGCGAAAAAGCGGATCGCCAGCGCCGCCCTGCATCACCTCAAGCCCGGGATGACCTGTTACCTCGATGCCGGCACCACCATCCTCTGCCTCGCCGACGCACTCCGCCACCGGCCCATCTCCTCCCTCACCATCGTCACCAACAACCTGCCGGTGGCTGAGGCGCTCGCAGAGGTCGAAGGCCTGGAGGTCCACCTCATCGGAGGCCTCCTCTTGGGCAGACAATCCGTGCTCCTCGGCGATAAAGCCTGCCAGGGCGTGCGCCAGTGGAAATTCGATCTCGCCTTCCTCGGCGCGGAGGGCATGACCTCGCGCGGTCTCTTCAACTCGCAGGAAGATGTCGTCCATTACCAGAAAATCGTGGTCTCCCGCGCCGCATGCTCGGCCTTTTGTCTCGATGCCACCAAACTCGGACACGAGGCCGCCCACTTTCTCCTTCCTTGGCCCCGTATCGATCTCCTTCTGACCAACGCCACCCCCAAGGCCCTGAAAGGCAAAGGCATCGTCTTGAAAACCACCCAACTCAACGGACTCCAATCTTGATGCAAGCCCCCTCATCCAACGTCCTCAATGACCTGCTCCATCTCTCGCATGAGTTGGGCCTCGAATCGCGAGGCATGGCGATGCTCGGCGAAGGTAACACTTCCGCGCGCCGCGATCATGAGACCTTCTGGGTCAAGGCCAGCGGGACCAATCTCGCCGCCCTCAAATCGGAGCAACTCGTGGCCTGCCGCTTTGCCGACATCCTCGCCATGATGGACCGTCAGGCCATGACCGACGCCGAGGTGAATCAGTCCCTTCTCGATTGCCGCGTCGATCCCAAGGCGCTCAAGCCCTCGGTGGAAGCCCTCTTCCATGGCTATCTCCTCAGCCTGCCTGACGTGAACTTCGTCGGCCATGTCCACGCCATCGCGATCAACCAGATTCTCTGCTCTCCCCGCGCCCGCGAATTCGCCGAAAAGCGCATCTTCCCGGATGAGATCGTCTGCTGCGGCCCCGAATCGGCCTACGTTCCTTACACAGATCCCGGCCTGCCCCTCGCCCAGGCCATACGCGAGCAAACCCGCCTCTTCATCAACAAAAGAAGCACCTGCCCGCGGCTCATCCTGCTCGGAAATCATGGCGTGATCGCCTTGGGTCCTTCCGCGCAATCGGTCCTGGCCGCTTTGCTCATGGCGGAAAAGACGGCGCAAATCTGGGCCGGGGCCGCAACCCTTGGCGGCCCGGTCTTCCTCAGTGAAGAAAACGTCCAGCGCATCGCTCAACGTCCGGATGAACACTATCGCCAGAGGGCGCTTAATCTATGAACCATTACGTCGCCCTCGATTTGGGAGCCGAAAGCGGCCGCGTCATGCTCGGCACTCTCGCCGAAGGCAAACTCCAGATGGAGGAAGTCCATCGCTTTCCCACCGGCGGCACGACCATCGGCGGCTCGCTGCGCTGGGACATCGTTCATCTCTTCGATGAAATCAAGACCGGCCTGCGCAAAATCGCCGCCCGCGAAATCGAACCCGCCAGCCTCAGCACCGATTCATGGGGCGTCGACTACGTCTACCTCGGCGCGGGCGAGCCTCTTCTCACCCTCCCCTTGCACTATCGCGACACGCGGACCGAGGGCGGTCCTGAAGCAGCTTTTAAGCGCGTCCCCGCCGAAACCATTTTCGACGAGACCGGCATCCAGTTCATGTCGATCAACACGCTCTATCAGCTCCTCGACGACCAGGCCCGCCGCCCCGGCGTGATGGCGCTGGCCAGCCAGTTCCTCTGCATCGGCGACTACATCAACTATCTCCTCTCAGGCCGCGCGGTCGCCGAGGTATCGCTCGCCAGCACCACCCAGATCTACAATCCTCGCGAACGCGCCTGGTCAAGAAAACTGATCGCGCAATTCGGCCTCCCTGAAAAAATCTTCCCTCCCATCGTGCCCTCCGGCACCGCGCTGGGCCCGCTGGTTTCAGCCCTTGCCCACGATTTGCAGTGGCCGCGATCTCAAGTTGTCGCCACCTGCTCGCACGACACGGGCACCGCCGTGGCTGCCGTCCCCGCCGAAGGCGAAGATTGGGCTTACCTCAGCTCCGGCACCTGGTCGCTTCTCGGCATCGAAAGCCCCACGCCGGTCATTACCGAAAAAAGTCGCGCCTACAATTTCACGAACGAAGCCGGTCTCGGCGGCACGACGCGTCTGCTCAAGAACATCGTCGGCCTCTGGATCGTCCAGGAATGCCGCCGCGCCTGGCTGAAGGAAGGCCATGATTATTCCTACGACGACCTCGCCCGGCTCGCCAGCGAAGCCGAGCCGCTCCGCTCCCTGATCCATCCCGCCGATGACCGCTTCTATAAGCCCGATCAGATGCCCAAAAAAATCGCCGACTATTGCGCAGAGTCAGGTCAACCCGTCCCGACGACACCCGGCGCAATCATCCGCTGCGTCTACGAAAGCCTCGCCCTCCTTTATCGCGGGACCCTCCAGCAGTTGCAGGAAATCTCCGGACGGAAAACCACCCAACTGTACATCGTCGGCGGCGGCAGCAAGAGCGACCTCCTCAATCAACTCGCCGCCAACGCCACGCAAGTCCCCGTCCTCGCGGGCCCCGTCGAGGCCACTGCCATCGGCAATATCCTCATTCAGGCCCTGGCCCTCGGCCATCTGAAATCACACGGCGAACTTCGCCAGGTCGTCCGTAATTCGTTTCCGGCCAAAATCTACCACCCGCAACATCAGGCGACCTGGGAACAGGCCTGGCAAAAATTCAAGGAACTAAAATCATGAGCGCAAAAACCACCCACACGTACGTCAACTATCTCTGGGACGAAGCCACTGCGGTAAAACTCGATCCGGTGGGCCGCCTCATCTACCGCTCCAATCTGCTTGGCTCCGACCAACGCATCACCAACACCGGCGGCGGCAATACCTCCGCCAAGTTGACCGAACAAGATCCCCTCACCGGCGAAGCGACCGAGGTCCTCTGGGTCAAAGGCTCCGGCGGCGATCTGCGCACGTCCAAAAAGGAAAACTTCTCCTCACTCTATCAGGAAAAACTCGTCGGCCTGCAAAAGAACTACGCACAAGCCCCCAAGCGCGGCGTCAAAAGCGCCATCGAGGACGAGATGGTCGGCGCCTACGCTCATTGCACTTTTAACCTGAACCCGCGCCCCACCTCGATCGACACACCGCTCCATGCCTTTGTGCCTTACAAGCACGTCGATCACACCCATCCCAACGCGGCGATCTCTATCGCGGCCTCCAAACATAGCCGCGAGCTGACAAAGAAAATCTACGGCGACGATGTCATCTGGACCGAATGGCAACGCCCCGGCTTCGATCTGGGCCTGAAACTCCAGGAAGTCTGCCGCCAGCACCCCAAGGCGTGCGGCGCCATCATGGGCCAGCATGGCCTCATCAACTGGGCCAATGACGACAAGGCCTGTTACGATCTCTCGCTGGAGCTGATCGAAAAGGCGGCGAAATACATCGAAGCCCACGACAAGGGCGAGAAGACTTTCGGCGGGGCCAAATTCACCTCGCTTACGCCCGAGAAACGGAAGGAACTCTTCGTCCAGGTCCTCCCGTGGCTGCGCGGGCAGATCAGCCAGAACCAGCGCTGGATCGGCACCATTCAGGACGACGCCACGATTCTCCGTTTCGTCAACAGTGTCGATGCCCCCCGGCTCGCGGAACTCGGCACTTCCTGCCCGGACCACTTCCTGCGCACTAAGATCAAACCTCTCTACATCGATTGGAATCCGCAAAAGGAACATTTCCCCGCCCTGAAAGCGAAGTTGGAAGCGGGCCTCGTAAAATATCGCGAGGACTACACCGCTTACTACCAAAAGTGCAAGCACGCGAACTCCCCCGCCATGCGCAACCCTAACCCCACCGTCATCCTCATCCCCGGTCTCGGGATGATCGCCTGGGGCAAGGACAAGAGCGAATCGCGCGTCACCGCCGAGTTCTACAACTGCGCCGTCGAAGTCATGCGCGGCGCGGAAGCCATCGACGAGTACATCGCCCTGCCGATCCAGGAGGCCTTCGACATCGAGTACTGGCTGCTCGAGGAAGCCAAGCTCCAGCGCATGCCCGCGGAAAAGGAACTCGCCCGGCAGGTCATCGCCGTCATCGGTGCTGGCAGCGGCATCGGCAGGGAAGTCGCTCACCGTCTCGTGAAAGAAGGTGCGCACATCGTCAGCATCGACTTGAATTCCGCCGCCGCCGAGGCGACCGCGAAGGAAATCACCGACAAGTATGGGCTCGGTATTGGCGTCGCCGGCACAGGCCTCTCCAATTGCGGCCCCGCCATCGGGCTCGCCGCCGACATCACCAAGCGCGAGAGCATCAAGGCGCTCCTCGACGATATCGTCATCGCTTATGGCGGACTCGACGCCATCGCCCTCACCGCTGGCATCTTTGTTCCGCCCGACACCACAGGCCACATCGCCGACGACAAGTGGGCCCTCACCTTCGCCATCAACGTCACCGGCGGTTATCTCGTCGCCGACGAGGCGCACAAGCTCTGGAAGCACCAGGGCCTCAGGACCAATCTCGTCCTCACCACGAGCGCAAACGCCGTCGTGGCCAAAAAAGGCAGCGTCGCCTACGACACCAGCAAGGCCGCCGCCAACCACCTCGTGCGCGAACTCGCCGTCGAATTGGCCCCCCTTACCCGCGTCAATGGCGTCGCCCCCGCCACCGTCGTGCAGGGCAGCGCCATGTTCCCCCGCGACCGCGTCATCGCCTCGCTCGCCAAATATGAAATCCCTCACACGGAAGACGAGAGCACCGAATCGCTGACGGCGAAGCTCGCCCAGTTCTACGCCAACCGCACTTTGACGAAATCACCCATCACCCCTGCCGACCAGGCCGAGGCGATCTTCCTCCTCCTCACCAACCGCCTCAGCAAGACCACCGGCCAAGTCATCACCGTCGACGGCGGCCTCCACGAAGCCTTCCTCCGCTAATCCTCACTCCAAACCAACTCCACTCCTATGCCCTCCTCCTATCCCGCGGCTGTCGAAGCCTATGCCCAACTCGGCGTTGATGTCGAAGCGGCCCTCACCAAGCTCGCCACCATCCCGGTCTCGCTCCAATGCTGGCAGGGCGACGACGTCGGCGGCTTCGAAAAACCGTCCGCCAAGCTTGAGGGCGGCGGCATCCAGGTCACCGGCTCTTACCCAGGCAAGGCCCGCTCCATCGACGAACTCCGCCAGGACCTCGACCAGGCGCTCTCTCTCCTGCCCGGCAAACACCGCGTCAATCTCCACGCCTCCTATGCCGATCTCCAGGGCAAATCCGTGGAGCGCAATCAACTGGCACCCTTTCATTTCCGCAGCTGGATGGACTGGGCGGCGGAAAAGGGCCTCGGCCTCGATTTCAATCCCACCTATTTCTCGCATCCCCTTGCCGATGATGGCTTCACCCTTTCGCATCAGAAGGAATCCACCCGCAGGTACTGGATCGAACACGGAATCGCCTGCCGTCGCATCGCCGCTGAAATGGGCCGCCGCCTCGGCAAGACCTGCATCACCAATTTCTGGATTCCCGACGGCTACAAGGACCTTCCCGTCGACCGCAAAGGCCCGCGTGAACGCCTCGAACATTCTCTCGACGAAATCTTCGCCGAGAAAATCGATCCCAACTTCAATCGCGACGCCGTCGAAAGCAAACTCTTCGGCATCGGCTCCGAGGCCTATGTCGTCGGTTCGCACGAATTCTACTACGGCTATGCGGTGAAGCATGACAAGATCCTCTGTCTCGATGCGGGCCACTTTCATCCGACTGAGCAGCTCGCGGACAAGATCTCCTCCACGCTGCAATTCGTCCCCGAAATCCTGCTCCACGTCAGCCGCGGCGTCCGCTGGGACAGTGACCATGTCGTCATCCTCGACGATCCCACCCAGGCCCTCATGCACGAATTGGTCCGAGGCGAATTCCTCTGCCGCACCCACATCGGCATGGACTTCTTCGATGCCAGCATCAACCGGATCGCCTGCTGGGTCATCGGCGCCCGCACGGTACTCAAGGCATTGCTCATTGCGCTGCTCGAGCCGAGAAAGCTCCTGCTCCAGGCCGAAGCCGACGGCGATTACACCACCCGCCTTGCGCTGCTCGAGGAAAGCAAGATGCTTCCCCACGGCATTGTCTGGGATGAATACTGTCAGCGCCACAACGTCCCCGTTGGCCGCGAGTGGCTCCGCAGCGTCAAGCAGTACGAGGCGAAAGTCCTGGCCTTGCGTTAGGACTCTTCACTCGCCTGCAGCGTGCATTTGAGCTTGCTGACATTCTTGACGATCAACGCCGGTCGCTTGTCTTCGACGGTCGTGGTGATGGTCATGTCGGTCATCTCCAGTCCGTCAACGTGCCGGCAGTAAAAGCCGTACGCTGGCAGGAAACGCCAGACTTCAGTAGCCGGGAACTCGGTCGCCTGCTCGGGTAGTTCCGGCATGATCATCGCCGGATCAATGGGCCCCGCGAATTCCAGGCTGACCCGCCGCAACGCGATGTTTTTGATTGGATGCCCCTTCAGTCCCATGATCAGGTTGTTGCCGAAGGCCCGCTTGATCGTGACGTCTTCCAGCACGATATCGCGTAACATCCCCGGCGTCGGCTTCTCCTGCCCCCGCCCCGCATTTCCCAACCGGATCTGGATCGGCGCAATCGAATCACTCACCGTGACATTCGAAATCTTCAGTCGCGCGATGGTCCCGCCATCCAGGATGCTTAATCCGATCCCCGTCAGCGTGCGGTACTCGCCCGCCATGTCGATCTGCGAATCGGCAAACGTAATGTCCTCGAAATTCTCCTGCGTCTCGGTGCCGATGGTAAAACCATGCGTCGTCGAACGCAGACGGCAGCGCCGCACCGTGATCCGGCGCGAAGGCCGCTTCAGTCCCTTCGTGTTCGTATTCTTCAGGCACATCGCGTCGTCGCCCGTGAAAATATCGCAGTCCTCCACCAAAACATCGCTGCAGGCATCGAGGTCGACCCCGTCCGTATTCGCGCCATTCAAGGCCCCGAGCAACTGCACGCCACGCATCACCACGTGTTCGCAGGCGAGCAGATGAATCGTCCATGCCGGCGAGTTCTCCACGTGCTTCACCTCAATCCGCACATTCGTGCAGTCGACCAGCAGAATCAACGCCCGCGGACGGTTCCCGAGCAACTTCGCCTCGAAGCCCGGAATCCATGTTCCCATCGGCTTTCGCGCTTTCACCCAGTCCGGGGGATTGTCGCTTTTTCCAAAATAGGTATGGCCGCTTCCGTCAATCTTGCCCTCGCCCGTCAGCGCGATACTGTCGGCCTTTTCCGCGTAAACCAGCGCGGTCCCAACCCCTCCGTTGACCCGCGCTCCCGGCCCCATCTCCCACGGCTTGTAATCGGCGACGTCACTGCTGCCCAACAGCACCGCATCTTTTTCCAGGTGGAGCGTCACCCCATTGCGCAGGATAATCGTCCCGGACCGATACTGCCCCGGCTGCAAAATAACCTTCCCGCCGCCCTGCGCGGAACAGGCATCAATGGCATACTGGATCGCCGAAGCCTGATTCGGGCTCGAATCGGGTTTTAAAACAAATTCCTGCTTCCCTTTGACGACAGGGGAAGGTTTCTCAACTAAGGCGGTCTTCATCCTGCATTAGTGCATCAGAAGCCCGCGACCCGCAACGCGATATTCGAGGTCATTCACTGTACAGTCAAACTGCACAGGGCCCTCACGCCAAAGCCGGGTCGTTCACCAAGACCAAGTCCGCCGCTTCCTTGGGCTGGTCCCGCTCAAAGTGGATTTTCTGCGCCGGAAAGTAAATCGTGTGATAAGCCCGCGTCGTCTCTTCCGCCGCGAGTCCCTCCTGCCCCCGCGCGATGGCCCGTTGCAGCGCCGTCTCGAAACTGCACTCGATCCAGACTGACAAATCGTAGTGCTGCCGAAATTCCGGTTTGAGCAGATAAATTCCTTCCAGAACGATCACGTCGACATCCTGGAACTCGCAAACCTGCTTCCGGTACTGCGTTGCCGTCTCCTCGGCATAATCCATCTCAACTCGCACCGACCGACAATCGCGCAGCGGCACGATCAACTGGGCAAACATCTCTTCGAAGCGAAGTGCATTCAGGTAGAAATGCTCCGCCGGATTCGCCTCACTGAAACGCTTCCGGGGCAGATTCAACCATCCATCAATATTGATGCCCGCTGTCCGCAATCCTGCCGCCTGCAACATCGCGACCATCTGCGCCGTGATATACCCCTTGCCGCAACCGTCGATCCCCGAAATCGCGACAAGCGCGCTCCGCTCGTTCGGGACCGCACGCCGCGTCTCCTTGATTTTTTCGATGACTGCCGCGAGATCGGTCTTCATGGAATCTCCACGCATCGTGTCAGATTTCCTAAAACCCGGCAACCCGACTTCGGCCTCTAGGCCCGGGCTCTTCCCGTGAACCGGCTCCGCAAAGCGGCCATCAGCCCAAGCCCAACGATCATCAGCGCCCACGTCCCGGGCTCAGGAACCGCAACCACCACGCTGAAGCCCACATCGTTGCCGCCTGTCAGCGAATTGCCCGACTGGCTGGCGGTATAACTCAGGTTGAACTGCAGTCCCAGTCCCGCAAAGGTGGCCATGCCTCCGGTGATCGTGTCTGTGTAGGTGTTCGCTCCCTCGGTTAGGGTCAGCTGCGTAAACTCGCCGCTCGAGGTCCCGCTGCCGAGATTAAACACGAAATAGAGATCGTTGATGTTGTTCTGCGCGTTCGACTGCAACGCCGCCAGGCTCGTTGCGCTCAGGTTCAACTGCAATGTCGTCGTGCCCGCGTCGATCTGAAGCTCGTTCGGTGTTCCCGCGGTCAACTGGAGTTGGTCATAGTCAACCCCGGCCACCGGAGGATGCGGACTGCTACTGGTCGTCTCTATGGAAAACTGCGCCGTCGAGCCGGCTTGATACTCGACACTGCCCGCCGTCGTGATCTGCGGATCACCCGGATAAGTCGATCCCCCACTGGCCACGGTGATCTTGCCATTCACCGTACCACTGCCGCTGAAGGAACCGCCCTCCCCAATGTTCACGTTCCCGTTGACCCTGCCCCCGGAGCCAAGAATAAGGCTTGAGTGATTGAGGGCAACATCGCCGGTAATGACGGAAGAGGTGCCGATGCTTCCCTCGTTGAGATACATTTTCCCGTTGAACGAACCATTGAGGTTGAGCGTACCCGCTCCCGATTTGGTCAGGACATCCGCCAGGACGGTGGTATCGATGTTCAGCACATTGCCTTTGGCGGTATAGACGACCAGTTCGTTGCCCGCCGTCGACGAATAAGCTGCCTGGATGGCGTCGCCACCGGTGATCGTCGCGGTGCCATTCGCAGATCCCAGGATACCTTGGAGAGAAAGCGTAGCCCCGCCCGCCAGGGTAAAGGTGTCGGCCGACGCGAGCTCAAGCGTGGTAAACGACCCACTCTGCTGCGCGGAGACCGCCCCCGTCGTCTGGACAAATTGATAGCCGGAGGACGTCGAGATACTGCTCGTGGCCCCGGTCGTGTGCGCGCCCGAATCACTGGCATAGTTGATGGCTCGGACGCCCGGCCCACTGCTGCCCACCGGGTCGTACCAGGCATAGCTGTTCCCGTTGACAAAGAGACCCGCATCGAGGAACCCTGCCGCATGCTCCACGGAGGTGTTCAGGCCACCACCGTCCACGATGGAGCGCGTTCCCGTTCCGATGACAATCGCCGTCTGTCCGTTGGCACTCAGATTGGAGATGGTGAAATTGCCCGTGGCGCCCGCTCCACGCGAATTTAACTGGTCGATCACCAGAAAGGATTGCGCGCTGGCGGAACCGGTCCCCAATACGGTCCCGACTTCGCTGGCCCCACTCTCGAAGCCGACCTGGCCGAAGATCTGACCGCCAAGCCCGCTGCTACTGGCGGGATTATAGTAATGGAACGCCCCTCCCTGCATGTGCAGGTCCGAGTAATCGCTGATGTTTCCGGAACTATCCACTTCCAGCGTGCCGGCGCGGACGGTCGTCCCCCCCGTGTAATCATTACCACCCGCCAGCGTGAAGGTGCCCGTGCCCTCCTTGATCAAGGCGCCTCCCGTTCCCCCGTTGAGGCCGCCATCCTGGATATCACCGATAAAAGTGGAATCCGTCCCGAGCGTGCCGACCGTGAGGGTCTGGGAACCAAGATAAACGCTCCCCTGTCCCCAGAGTTCGCCAATGGCCGTGCCACCCTCGCTGAAACTGATGTCCACCACCGAATCGCTGTGACTGCTGCTCACGCTGGCATTGACTGCCGTGGCGAGATTCTCGAGGTACATCGTTCCCTTGTTGGTAATGACCGACGATCCAGCGGAGGCGTGGTCCTGAAAAACGAGCATCGCGTGATTTTCGATCGCGGACTGACCAGCCGTGGCGTGGTCCATAAAGTACAAGCTGCCTTGGTTGCTGATCTGCGCCGATTCCGCGCTGGAGTTGTTATGGAATGCCAGCGTTCCCGTCCCTTGATTGTTCAAGATCGCCGTTCCTGCCGTAGTATTATCAAAAAACGTGATCGAATCGCTTCCCAGGCTGTTGATGGTTGCGCCGCCAGCCGTGGAGCTTCCGTGAAAGTTCACGCTATTAGAGCCGTTCTGCGTAATGGTCGAGGAACCCGCGGTCGAGAGATCGTAAAAATCAATCGTGCCCCTATTGGTAATTATGGCGCTACCTGCGGAAGAAGAGTCGCGAAAGGCAAGGCTCCCCTCGTTGGAAATGGTGGACGCGCCAGCCGTAGAGAATGTATTGAAGGTCAGCGTCGAGGAGGAGCCGTGGTTGTTGATCGTGGCCGTTCCGGCAGTGCTCCTTCCGTTGAAAGTCGTATTCGCATAATTGTCCAGGGTCGACGTGGCCGCCGTCGAAAAATTGTAAAAGGAGAGGCCTGCACCTGTCCCACTGACGGTGATATGCGCATTGCGCGCCGTGGATGAATCAAAGAAATTGACCTGGCCTGCATCGGAGATATTCGAACCGTCCGCACTCGATCGGTTGTGAAAATTGACAAACTGCCCTCCCTCGTTGTTGATTGTCCGGTTATAGGCATTGGAAAAATCGTAAAAATTGAGCGTACCGGCATTGTCCATGACGGTAACGCCATTGCCCGGCCCCAGGATGGCATTATTGAGCAACTGCATGGTGCCGCGATTGAGGATCGGAGCGCTATCGCCCGAGGAATTGCCCTCAAACGAGACCATTCCATAATTGTTGATGCCGCCCGTCCCCGCCGTGGTGGAACTCGTGAAGACGAGCGTGGCGTAGTTGTCGATGGCCACAAACCCCAAGCTCGCAGAGTTGTTAAGTTGAAGGCTTCCCGTTCCAAACAAACCCACCGATCCCGCCGTGATGGGCGTAATTGAATAGGGGTTGCCGATAAAGCCCGCACCCGATAGCGCCAGGGTTTCCGAGGTGCCCAGATAATCGGTCGTAATCGTCGGCTCTCCACTCGATCCACCTACCCCGATGGAATCGATATTGTAAATGGTATCAAGTGTGATGTTCGTGGTGCTCGAATAGCCGATAATCGCGCGGTCTATGATTTGTGAGGGAGGAAAGCTGACGGTCGTGGTTCCCGTGCCGGTAAACACGGCTTCCGCGTTCTCCCAATTGTCGACATTCCCCCAAATTCCGTCGTTGGAGGGTGCAGGTTGCCAAAGAAAATCATCCGCAGAGGCAATTTGCACACTCCACAGGAGAGCGATGCAAAATGCTCCCCATAAGAAGAGCCTAGGCTTTTTAAAGCCACCTACAGCCGCTAGAGTGAAATTCATCGTTTCAAATCCCCGGAGAAGCTATCATTTGGCCTTCATAAAAGTCAAATGCGATTGAAATATCGAATTAGTGAGAATATTCGTGGATTGGCCCTCATCGCTGAAGTCCCCAAAGAACTGACAACTGATTCCTAGAATCCAATCTTCACCCTACCCGACTGGCCCGAAATGGTTCGATTGCCCCGCCTACACCGCGCCTCCGATCTGATTCGTTGTTCAACATTCGTCACCTCTTGCGCAAACATGTTTTGGGCTTAGATTGGTTGTGAGTTGAAAGTGTGGTGGCATGTTCGACGTTCTTGATCGTCAACACTCCATGGCCCGCCCGGGCTATAATAGATGGTTAGTACCGCCCGCCGCCCTCGCCATCCACCTCTGTATCGGCCAAGTCTACGGTTTCAGCGTCTTCAAGCTGCCGATGACCAAGCTTCTGGGCATCACTCATTCGGCTCCGGGCGATTGGACTCAGTCCCAACTCGCCGTGATTTTTTCCGTCGCGATTTTCTTCCTCGGTTTGTCGGCTGCCCTCTTTGGTAAATGGGTTGAACGGGAAGGCCCCCGCAAGGCGATGTTTGCCGCTGCCAGTTGCTTCGGCGGCGGCTTTCTCGTCGCTTCGCTCGGCGTGGAACTGCACCAGCTCTGGCTCGTCTATCTCGGTTACGGCGTCCTCGGCGGCATCGGTCTCGGCATCGGTTACATCTCGCCCGTCTCCACGCTGGTGAAATGGTTCCCCGACCGTCCCGGCATGGCGACCGGCATGGCCATCATGGGTTTCGGCGGCGGCGCCATGATCGGCAGCCCGCTCGCCGTGATGCTCATGAAATTTTATTCGACCCCCACTTCCGTCGGTGTGGTCGAGACCATGCTCACCATGGGCACGATCTATTTTCTCTTCATGCTGTTTGGGGTGTTCACGGTGCGCGTGCCCGCCGCGGGCTGGAAGCCGGTCGGTTACGTCCCGCCCAGGGAGGCGCGCACACTGGTCACCACCGCGAATGTCACTGCCGACAACGCTTGGAAGACCCGCCCCTTCTGGCTCCTCTGGGTGATCCTTTGCTTCAATGTGACCGCGGGCATCGGCATCCTTGAACAGGCCTCGCCGATGATCCAGGAAATGCTCCTCGTCCCCGCCGCAACAAAGGGAATTGATCCGGCCAATACCGCCGAGATCGCCAAAGCCACAGCTCCCCTTGCGGCGGTGGCCGGGGGCTTCGTCGGGCTCCTGAGCCTGTTCAACATGCTCGGTCGCTTTTTCTGGTCCTCCATCTCGGACTACCTCGGGCGCAAGAACGTCTACTTCATTTATCTCCTGCTCGGCCCTCTTCTCTATTTCATGATTCCCCTGACCGGACGCATGGGCAGCACCACCCTCTTTGTCGGCGTTTGCGTGTTGATCCTCACCATGTACGGCGGCGGCTTCGCCACGATTCCCGCCTACCTGCGTGACCTCTTCGGCCCGATGCAGGTCGGCGCCATCCATGGCCGTCTGATCACCTCCTGGTCGGTGGCCGGCGTGCTGGGACCGTTCCTCGTCAACGGCATCCGCGACTACCAGATCGCGCACGGGGCCATCGGCGTCGAACGCTACGCTCCCACCATGTACCTGATGTGTGGACTGCTCCTCATTGCCGCCCTTTGCAATTATCTCGTGGGCCCGGTCGATTCCAAATATCACGTCAAGGACACCGGCTACGCTCCGAACTTTGAACCCCAATTAAAGGAGAAATAGTCATGACCATGATGCCCCGTTCCCGCCGCGAGCCAATGGAAACTCCTCCCGAGCGGTCAGTGGGCCACCTGGTCTTCGCCTGGCTCTTTGTCGGCCTCCCTCTCGCCTGGGGTGTGACGCAGACGCTCATCAAATCGATGGCACTGTTTCACTAAGGCCCCTGCCTTCCCACGGTCGAGCTTGTCGATCCTTTTAGAATCCAATCTTCACCCCACCCTGCACCGACTGCCCGAAGTAGTTCGATTGCCCCGCCTGCACCGCGTAGTCGACGAAGAGCGTCACGGTATGGTTGATCTCCGCATCAAGGCCGACATCCGCCAACGCCGAGTCCCGGCTCGGGTTCGGCGTATTCACCGTGAACGATCCCGCCCCTAGTCCATTGAACTGGCTGGTCACCCCCCGGCTTTGGGCGAGGAACTCGTGCTGCCAACTCGCGCTCAGGTGCGGCGTGAAGATTGTTCCACTGCTCTTCATGGCGTAGCTCAGACGTCCGCCGAAGAGACTGCGCAGCGAATCGCTCTGGTTTTCATTCACCGTCAGGTTCGCGCCCGGCAGACCGGTTTCCGTATAACCATCGACATCGAGATGAACGTACTGCACACCCGCCGTCGGGCCGAATGTCCAGTTGCCGCGATGGAAATCATACCCGCCGTCGATATCCCCCACAATCTGGCTTCCGCCCGGCGAGCTGTTGGCCGTACCGGCGAAACCAGGAATGGCCACTGCGCGGTGCTGGCTGTAGTCGGCAAAACCGTAACTGCCCAGTGCATTCGCGTACCAACCCTTATTGCTGAAGCTCGTATAGACCCCAGGCGAGTATGTATTCACTCGCGCCTTGCTGCCAATCGTGTCCAGCGTCGCGTTCGTCCGCCCGTATGCGAATGCCGCCCCGACCAGCCAATGCTTCGTGATCTTGTAATCGGCCCCGATCGTCACGGCCCCCGTCGTCGAGCTGGCGTATGACAGACCCGCCGACGGATTGGAAAAGTCCTGCGCCAGGATCACGTTACCTGAAATAAACGTATTCCATGGATTGCTGTGCTCGGATCCCTCCACCGCATCCTTCATGTCCATCCCTCCCAGGACCAGGTCACTCGAATCACTCAACAACCCAAGGCTCGGCGAAGGGCTCCACGCCAGCAACCGGCTCCGCACCGATTGCAAACTCGTGTCGATGTTCGGGTCATTGATCGCTAGTCCCGAGTAATCGAGTCCGCCCGCGCTCGAGACGAATGCCCCGTCCGGCCCGCGGTGATTAGCCAGGTAATTGCCAAATTGCTGCGTCGAGAAACCCGCATTGTTGAACGCCGTGCTGCTGGCGAAATTCGCAAAGCCCAGCGGAAGCAACTGATTAAAAGCCGAGATCAGAGTTTGCGGATTGCCGCTGGCGCTGTTGAGTGCGGCGATCAGGTTGGCAAAGCCCGGATTGGTTATGTTCTGGGCGTGGGCGTCGAGGTAAGTCGCAATGGACGTCTGATTCGGCGTCAACGTCAGGCCCGGCAAACCTACGAAAGGCTTTTGATAGATCACGGTAACGTTATTGGTGTAATCAATCGAGCCTCCGATGGAAGGCATGTTCGTGGTGACGCTGGAAAATTTGCCGTCGATCGGGTTGTTGGTCGCGATCAGGACAAATTTTTGGCCTTGGCCAGGAGCAAAACTGCCCGCGAGGTTGAGCACCAACGCACCATTCAGGTGCGCCGTGCCGCTACCCGTCAGGTGCACGGAATCAAAAACTGTGTTGCTGATCAGATTGAGCTGCAGCGTGCCGTTGGCTCCCTGGGTATAATCGCCGCCGATGTTGATAAGATGGTTGCCCGAGGTGTTCAGTAGCGTCCCATTATTGATGACACTGCCCGTGCCGAGCGCGGCGGAATTGCCGATGACTAAAGTCCCCGCGCTGATCGTGGTGCCACCACTGAAGGTATTGGCTGCATTCAAAATGAGCGCCCCCGTGCCAGCCTTGGTCAGCGCCTGGCTGCCGCCGGTTTCACTGATGACGCCGCTTTGCATCGCTGTGTCAGCGTTGTCGACTTCCAGCGTGGTCGCTCCCGCCATGATGATCGGGTTCGAAATGGTGATGCCATTGAGATAGCTCACGGTCGGATCGACAGTGGTGAGCGCGCCGGTACCGAGGGCATTATTATTGCCCACGACGATGGTGCCATTCTTGAGGAACGTGCCTCCACCGTAGAAGTTGGCATTGGCCAGGACAACCGTCCCCGCACCTTGCTTCGTCACAGTACCGCTGCCCGAAATCGTGCCCACCAATGTTCCCGTCCCCGTCTGGTCAATGATCAGCGACGCGTTATCGAGAATATTTCCCTGCAGGCTGGTCGTGTTTCCCTTCAGCACCCCCCCGCTGATCGTCGTGCCGCCGGTATAACTGTTGCTCCCTGTCAACGTGACTGTATTGCCCCCCGTCTTCGTCACCGAACCGGTGCCGGTGATATTGCCGGAAACCGTGTAGTCACTGACTGGGCTGTCATCCAGGACCACGAGGTTGTTGTCAATGATGGCACTGGTGAACGTTTCCCCATTCGCGAGATTGAGCGTAAGCAACGCGCCGGCATCGACCGTCACGCTGCCGGAACCGAGGGAAGCCCCCGCCGTCGAGCCGTTGCCCACCGTCACGCTGCCGTTGCTGATCGTGGTACCGCCGGAATAGGTGTTTTGGCCCAGGATCGTGAGCGTGCCTGCGCCGAGCTTCGTCAGGCTGCCCCCGGTGCTGGTCAGGCTGGAGGCAAAGGTGACGTTGTTGCCGTTGGTATCGATCTTGTAAAGCTGGCTCGCCGCATTGCTGAATTGATTCGAAAAATCGTGCGTGATGCCAGCGCCGTATTGCAATGTCCCACCAGTGAAGGTGATCGTCCCGGTGCCGAGCGCGGTGCCGCTGGCCGCTTGCAGGATGCCGCCCGCCAGTTTCGTTCCGCCGCTGTAATTATTGGCCCCGGTGAGCGTCTGCGTACCTGTTCCTGCCATGATGAGGGTAAGGGCACTGTAGCTTGGATTACTGGAAGACAGATTCGTAATGGTACCAGCGAAGGTATAGCTTCCCGTCCCGGCTAAAGTAAGCGTGGCGGGCCTGCCTCCATTTCCATTATCTACGCTCGTGACCACGGCGCTGGCTGAGGTGCTTTGCAGACCGGCAATGGTCCCGGAGATGGCCGGTCCGGAAAAACGATCGAACAGCAACTCTCCTGACCCATTGATTGTCACGACAGTTGAAGCCGACGTTTGGTTGGCGGTGTGGTAATCAACGACCCCGCCATCCTCGATCGTCAAATCTCCCACGATAGTGAGTCCCGAACCGAAAAGAGTCAGATTACCGCTGACATCCGTAAGCCCTGTGTAGGTATTCGTTCCCCTAAAATTGACATTGCCTCCCGTTACATTCACTCCGCCACTACCGGAAATGCCTCCCAATACATTGAGTCCTCCATAGCCAAGGGTCAGCGTATGGCTGCTAAGCTGAACCTGCGTAAGTTCCAGATAAGCGCCATTATTATTGTTGACCGAGGCATCCGCGGCGAGAGAAACCGTTCCCGTAATCTCCTCGATTGGCGAGTTACCCTCGCCGTAAATCGCGCCTTGGCCTGTGGTTCCGGTGCCGCTGATGGTGATGTTATTGGCCAGTGTCCCCGTATTGTAGAGAGCGAGCGTCGCACCAGAATTGACGGAGATGCCTCCCGTTCCCAGGGCATTGTCGGTATTGGCTTGGAGAATGCCGCTGGAGATCGTCGTCCCGCCGGAATAGGAGCTGGAGCCGGAAAGCGTCAGAGTCCCTACGCCCTGCTTGGCCAGTGTGCCCGTGCCGCTGATGTCGTGGGCAAAGCTGCTGTCCGCTGCCTGGTTGAAAACCAGCGCCCCACCGTTGGCGATGTCCCCCCCCAATCCGGCAGTGTCCCCGGTAAAGACCAACGTGCCCGAAGTGATCGTGGTCGCACCACCGTAGCTGACCGTGCCGGAGAGCGTCAGCGCGCCCGTGCCCTGCTTGATCAGGCCGCCGGAGCCCTGCACGATACCTGCGAATGTGGTGGAATTCGCCGTTCCCACGGTCAGGGTGTTCCCGCCGAGCTTCACCTTGCTTCCCGTGACCCCACTCAGATCCTGAATGGTCTGGTTGCCGTTCAAGTCGAGGCTTGCACCGCTGGCGATGATCACCCCGCTCGATGCAGCAATGCTGCCGCCACCACCCAGGGTCAGCGAACCCGCGTTGATGGTCGTCGACCCGGTGTAACTGTTGGTGCCGGTGAGTTTCAGGTCGTCATTCCCCACCTTCACCAGGCTGAGGTTGTCGCCGATGCTTCCACCGAAGGTCGAATCGTTGCCGTTGGCGTTCGTGGTCAATGTGGCTGCCGGGCCGCTGTTGGCCACCGCGCCGCCGCCAGACAATGAGCCGAGCGAATTACTGAATCCGGCGAGGTTGAGCGTGCCATTGCTGGTCACTGTAAAGTCCGAATTGGCGCTGAAAGCGGTCGTCGAACCCGCCGCCAGCGTTCCGGCGCTGACCGTCGTCGTTCCTGTATACGAATTGGTACCGCTGAGCGTCAGCGTGCCCGTGCCGCGCTTGTCGAGATTCACCCGGTTCCGGATCCGGCCGCTGAAAATAGTCGAACTGTCGTCCCCGTTGGTTTTCAATGTCGCCACTGTCGTCGAGCTGTTCCGCACCGTACCCGATCCCCCGAGTGAACCGATCGTACTGTTGAAGCCCGCCAGGTCCAGCGTCGCATTGACCGTGAAAGCGGACGCGCCGCTGAACCCGGTCGTCGAACCCGCCGCCAGCGTCCCGGCGCTGACTGTCGTCGCCGTCGAGTTGTTATTGTTGCCGCTCAAGGTCAACGTACCGCTCCCAGTCTTGATCAAGGCCACATTGCTGTTCAACGTGCCACTGAAAATCGTCGAACTGTTGTCCCCATTGGTCGTCAGCGTCGTTGGCGAGCCGTTGGTCATGACCGTTCCCGAACCGGCCAGCGAACCGATGGTGCTGTTGAATCCGTTGAGATCGAGTGTGCTGTTGACGGTGAAGGCCGAAGCGCTACTCAGGCCGGTCGTCGACCCGGCGCTGATTTTCCCGGTGGAGATCGTCGTCGCCCCCGTATACGTGTTGGTGCCGCTGAGCGTCAGGTTGCCCGTACCGCTCTTGATGAGATTGATGCCGTTTCCGATTGAACCGCCGAATGTCGTGTTCTTGTTGTCGCCATTCGTCGTCAGCGTGGCCGTCGCGCCGCTGTTGGTCACCAAACCGGAACCGGCCAGCGAGCCAAGTGAGTTGTTGAAGCCCGCAAGGTCCAGCGTGCTGTTGACCGTATAGTCCGAGCTGGCGCTAAAGCCGGTCGTCGATCCCGCCGCCAGTGTGCCCGCCGTGACTGTCGTCGCGCCGGTGTAGGTATTGTTGCCGCCGAGGGTCAGGGTGCCTGTCCCCAGCTTTACCACCCCCAGCGCCCGGTTGCCCGAGTGTGTGTCAGTGATGTTGCCGGCATAGGTAAAATTTCCCCCCGCATTGGTCGTATCGAAACCAATGTTGGCCTTGTTGCCAAAGCCGTTGGAACCCGTGCCGAGATTGGTCAGCAGCGTGGTGACATCCCCCGAGGCAAATTCCCCCGCGCCGCCCACGTTCAAGGCGAGCGTGGCACCGTTGGCAACGCTGATATGGCTCGATGTCCAACTGCCGGTCGTGCCGCCGTACAGGGAGACCTTCCGGCCGAACTGCAGGATGCCGCTCGAAATGGTCGTGACCCCCGAATAACTGTTTGTGCCAGACAGAATCGTCGTGCCCGCGCCGTTCTGGGTCACGCCCCAGCTACCCGCATTTCCACCCGAGCCCCCGTTGCCCGTTTGGTCGGCGATGCCATCGGAGACGGTCGTCGTCTGGCCTGCTCCCGGTGCAAAATTGAGCGTCCCATTGCCATTAAGAAAAAGCCCGGAGCCGTAGGCTGAACCGGCGGTGCCATCCTGCGAAGAGGAGGAAAAATGTCCGCCCGCACCACCCGTAACCGAGTTACCGGAAAACGTGCCCGTCCCGGTAAGAGTGAGTTGACCTCCCGAGACCACAAAGATGGCGCCACCCAGGCCTGCCCCGCCACCGCCACTGCCTCCAAAGCTGCTTGAGGTACCTCCTCCGGCGCCACCGCCAAATCCCCCCGCTCCACCAAGGCCGGAGCTGAGGGAGAAGCCACCACCGCCACCGCCACCGCCGAACCCTCCGGCACCGCCAGAGCCAGCAGGGGAACCTTGACCACCGCCGCCGCCACCGCCGCCATACCCTCCGGCGCCGCCGCTCGTGCCAATACTGCCATTGGTCCAGCCACCTCCACCGCCGCCACCGGGACCTCCCGCACCCGCGATAGGATTACTGGTCGAAGCGGGCGTCCCACCCGCTCCGCCAAAATTTCCGCCGCCGCCTCCTGCTCCGGCCGTAGAGCCAAAGTAGGTGCCACCATTACCGCCGACACCGCCGCCGCCGCCGCTGATGGTACCGAAACTGCCCCCCGCACCGCCAACCGCTGCATTGCTGGAAAAACTGACGCCGCTCAGGGTCACATTCGCCGTGCTATTCACCAGCAACCCACCCCCCATGCCCGCCGCGCCACCGCCATTGTTGCCACCCGCGCCGCCTTGGGCCTTGCCATTGATGATGGTCAGGTTGTTGATCGCCACCGTGCCGCTATTCACAAAGAAAACCTGCACCGCATTGTTGCCGCTGACGGTGTTGCCCGTTCCGCCGTTGATCGTCAAATTTTGCGTGATGGCTGGTAAGGCTGTCACCAGCGTAATCGTGCCCAGGTTATTGTTTAGCTGAATGGTATCGCCCGGGCCCGCACTGAGCAGCGCCGCCCGCAGGGAGCCCGCCCCGCTGTCGTTGGCATTCGAGACCGTGATCGTCGCCGCGTTCGCCAGATATAGCCCTGCCCAAACGAAGGCCAGCCCCATGAAAAAGCGGGTACCCATTCCATGTAAGTTCCGACGACAATCTTGCTGAAACATGTTCATTTTTCCTCGATTCATCCCCCTTATGCCGGGTGGGAATTGTCCAGAGGCTACCTACTCTTAAAATGAAAAGTCAACGCGGGTTAAGTTCACCCCACTTAATGGATGATTGTGAATTTCAGTTCTTCCCGTCGTCAGGCAACCAAGACTACCGCGAACGAAGTGGATAACCAGCGTTCAGGGCTTCTCGCCCGTCGAAATCGGACCGATGTATGAGGTCGCCACCACCACATTGGAGAACTGTGCCTTGATATGGAAGCCCTCCGGCTTCTCTGTATAGATATAGAGCCAGACGAAATTCACGTTGAGTTCCGGCACCGTCCGCCAGCGAAAGCCCTCGAACGGATCGCCTCCGGGCGCGGAATTAAAATGCTCCCGGTCCCCCTTCTGGTTGTTCCAGCGGATGCCTTCCCCCTCCTGACCCGGCAGGAACCGGTCGAACTTCCAGAGCCCCTTCGGAAATCCCTTCCCCAAATGGCTGACTTCCTTCCCGTCGATCCACAGCGCCTGCTCTCCGTTCGTGTCGCCAACATCATTCATCTTGATCATCTGCTCGATGCAGATCCATTTCCCCTTCTCCACCTTCAACTGGTCATTGTGGATGAACGTATTCCCCCACGTCTTGCCGTTCGGCGGACTCCCCCGCATGTCGCACCAGTAGGTGTAATAGTCCCAGGTCCACGATGTCCCAAACGGCTCGATCCCCGACCAAAACGACTTCGCCCCATCGGTCGGAAAGCCCGCATTCACCACCGGCCAGCGGGTGGGCGGATTGTTTCCGCCGAGGCACGTCCCAAAATGGTGGAGCTCACCCGAATCGGGATCGAACTTCACATAGTAACGCGCATAAATCTGGTCGTAGCCAAAACCCCCGTTCGCGTTGGCCAGCCGGCGATAAAGCCTTCCTCCCTCCCCTTGGGTCCGGTCCATGATCAGCGAATGTTTCGCCGCGCTTCCCGCGGGCACGTCCTGCGCAAACGACATCTCATCGCGCCAACCGGCGTCGTCCCATCGTTTCCACAGGCCCTCCAGCGATCCCTCGTCAAAGTTCTCCACGAACACAACGTGCGGATCGTGCTCGATCCCGGTATCTCCGGGATATTTGGCCGCGAGCCCGTCTTCACCGTGAAGAGACATCGCGATCCCCCACACACCTCCCATCAAAATCACTGATTGCACCGACAACCTGAGCATGCTCACGCTCGACGATGGCCTCTTTTTTCCCTTGAGGCGATGCTTATCCTTATGGCTAAAACAAGTCTCGATCGACTCACTAGGCCCGGTCCGAATAAATATCAGGCGAAATCGTGTTAATGAACCGCTTTACGCCGGCCCGGTTGCGATAAAGCTTCCCACAACCACGGCATCCTCCATAGATAATCGAAAAGAGCATGACCACGACCACACCAAAGAACAGGCACGCCGAAAAATAGACCGGCCCCAGCACCACCGTGACGCTCGCCACACCGGGCGCAACAAACGGCACAATTTCTCCCGTTGGAGCGGTACCATGGGGAAGTTTCAGCGCGGAGCCCCAATCGATCAGGTAGTGGATCGCCATCACGCTGACATAAGCGAGTTCCACCGCAATCGAGATGAGACCACTCGCCAATACCGCCAGCAGCACGCTCCCTTGGGCGGCAAGGGAAAGCGCCGTATCGCTCGGAGAACCAAAGGCGCTGGACGTCCATGCCCCGCGCCACTTCGCTTGAATGAAAGCCACGACTTGGGCTACGCACAAAAGCAGGGCCAGGATTCCGCCGACTTTAATGATCTCTCCACCGAGCACCAATAAAATGGAAAATACAGCCGACAGGACCAGGAGCGTAACGGTGAAGCCAAACCGTACTTCAGTCGCGGCCTGGATCCGCCTCAGCACCAGCCACGATCCCGTGAGAAAGACCAGGCCCGCGAGGATTTCGACCGACCACAGTCCCGCATGAAAAGCGTAGGGCGGGCGATGAATGGTTCCGTCAAGTTCCCCCAGTTGCGACTGCAGATTACCCATCGGCCATGAAAGGCCCGTGAAGACCATCCCTCCCACCGCCAGGAGAAGTACGGTGCCCCGGTCGTCATGCCCCGGAAATGGATGGGCCAAGACTCCATCGGTCACCGGTCGCCGACGCCAGGCCATCCCTGCAAAAGCCATGACACCCAAGATCAGGGCCGACGTTGCCAGGCCGATCCACTGGACCATAAACCCGACCATGTCAGCCAGCGCCCCGGCGAATCCTTGGGTCAACAGACGCGTAAGCGCGTCCTTGTCATTTTGCACCGTCTCCGCGCTCGTCGGCAGCATGAGGAAAAAACGTAGCGATTCAATCCCGCCCCGATTGGCCAGCCAGGGCACGACCAAGAGTACGAGGAGAAGACCACCCAAAAGCAGGACAGGCTCCGGGCCCTGCCGAAAGACAGGGCCTGACCTGAAGAACCACCAGCCCACGAGGCCCGCACTCGCGCCCAAACAAAGCCACGTCAGCCCGGGCAGGTGCGGGACCGCCCATGGCGACGAGGCTGGCGCAAACTCTGCCAGGCGCGCGACATTCAGGAGGTACCCCGGCCCGGTCAACAAAGCAGCAACGCCAAAAGCCACAAAGGCTGCACGCCATTGCTGCGGTCCATTCAGGCAGAGCAGAAAAAGGGCTGCCGTCAGGGCGGTAAAGACCAATCCCCATGTCCAGGGACAGGTCGCTGTCGGCTCCCCCGGCGCTGGAAGGAAAAAAAGCGGACTGTACCCGAAGGCCACCACCGTTGCATAACTCGAAGCACCCAGCAGCAATAGCAACGTCCAATTCCACAGCGGACGTACATGCTTCATGTCCCATCCCTAGCCACCGTGGTGCGTGAAGCAAAGCCAAACTTATGGCGTGGTCTTCGAGGACTGCTTGCTCGAGGCCGAGGGCGTGGTCGGCGCAGGCTTCACCACAACCACCGTCGGCCTGGGGGCCTTGGGCGCATCATCCGCTTGGGCCGGTTTGTCGGCATTCGCCCCATCGTCCGGGGCGGCAGAATCATCCTTATGTTTGGCAGCTTGGACGGCCTCTTTGGCCTCTTTCTCGGCTTCCTTGGCCTCCTGCTCCGCCCGCTTCTTGCCCGCGGCGCTCGGATAGACTCCCTCCATGAAATCCCGCACGATGGCTCCCGCCTGAACACCACCGAGCAGACCGGCATCTTCATCATTCTTGTGTTCGCCGGTGGCGTTGTCCGAGGTCTGCCCCTCGACGACAACCGAGAAGGCGTACTTGGGATCGTCGGCCGGCCAATACCCGGAAAGCCACGCGATCTGCCGCGGATGTTCGTGGGACCCGACCTGCGCCGTACCCGTCTTGGCCGCGATCTTGAAATCTTCGCGATGCGCTGTCGTCGCAGTTCCGCTGTCGATGACTTCGATCATCGCCGACTTCAGTTCGGGCATGTACTTCTGGTCGAAGGTCACCGTCCGCAAAGTCTCCACCGGCGTTGTCTTGAGCACGCCGCCGTTCCGGTCTTCCACCTGCTTGATCAGGCGCGGACGATAATAAGTTCCGTTATTGGCGATCGTCGACATCAGGCAGGCCATCTGCAACGGCGTGACGAGAACGTCGCCCTGCCCGATGGACGTATTCGCCAGGTCACCGTTGCCGAATTCACGGTTATGGACCCGCTTGGTGAACTCATTGTCCGGTATATTTCCGGCCATCTCTCCCGGAAGAATGATATTGGTGGTGCTGCCGAAGTTCAGGCTTCGCGCCGTGTCGAGCAGGACGTCCCGTCCGACCTTGAGCCCCAGCGACATGAAGTAGGTATTGTACGAGTGCGCGAAGCCTTCATGGAAGGTGATGTCCCCATGTTCCTTCGGAAAGTTGAAGTGCACGCTGCCTACATCGAGATACCCCGGGCAATGCACCACCCAGTTCGGGTCGAAGACCCCGGCGTTCATGGCCGCGATCGATGTGACCGTCTTGAAGCCCGATCCTGGCGGATAGAGCGCGTGAATCGTGCGGTCCAGCAGCGGATTGTACTGATTGGCGTTGAGCAGATTCCACTCATCACCGGCAATGCCCGGCACAAAGATATTTGGATCAAACGTCGGCTGCGAAGCAATGGCCATGATGTCACCGGTGTGTACATCGATGATGACTCCCGCCTTAAGAATCTTGGCGCTCTTGGCCAATGCCGCCTCCAGCGAAGTCTGCATTTTGGAATCGATGGTGAGTCGCACATTATTGCCGTACGTGGCAGCGGTATCCACCACGGATGACCGCGCATAACCTTCCGGCGTCGTCGACACCATGAACTTACCGTCCTTGCCGACGAGGTCCCCATTGGCCACCGCCTCGATGCCCGTCGCGCCTTTGTAGCGGTCGTAAATCACATCGCCGCCCAGGTACTTGCCCTTGTTCCGCTGCTGCTCGCGCGAGACATACCCAATCGCGTGGGCCAGCTCGGTTCCCTTCGGATAACTGCGCAGCGGAATCGACTGGAGCCCAAATCCCTTGCTCTCCAGCCCCGCTGCCTGGAACTTGGCGACCTGCGCGGGCGTGAGGTCCTCCATGACCAGGAACGGCTGGTACCGCTGGAGGTGATACTGGCTGATCAGGTCCTTGTCATCGACGGTGATCTGCGCGCCGATGGCCTGCTCCGCTTCTTCCAGTCGCGACCGCATCCACTTCACGATCTCATCGTCCGCCGTCGCCTGGTCCGCACCCGGCCAGCCCAGCACCAGGTTCTTTTCCGTCCGCATCGTGGCGTAGACCGTTCCGTCCGAGGAAAGAATGTCGCCGCGCAAGCCGGGCATCTTGTATTCGGCCAGCGCCGGGATCAACGCGTCGCGCTTGTTGCCTGAATTCATCAACTGGTCCTGCGGCAGGTCTGTTTCGTTGCCGTCCTGGAACATGGTGGTCAGCCAGTCGGACCACTCCTTCGGTGCCTGGTGTCCCACGGCACCGGCAGCCACCGTGCTCGCCGCATCGATCTGGTTCTTCTTCAAGTACACGAAAATATCACCGGGTGCGGGGGCGAAACCGGCCATGCCGCAAAGTGCGCCGGTGGAACGGTCGATTTCCACCTTGGTCAGCTGGGGCGGAACTGGGAATGCCCCCCCGCCGGCGATCCGCGTCGTGACCTGTTGCATGATGTCGCCCCACAACGGCACCGCTGATTTGTAGGCCGTGTCCTTGCCCCCGATCGGTCGCGAATCATCGTAACCGATCCAGACCCCCGCCAGGAGCTTCGGCGTGTAGCCGACAAACCATGCATCCCGGTAGCCTTCCGAATACCCCGGCATGCCCGCCAGCCCGGACTTGAAACCATAGTCGCGCGCCAGCGCGCGGGCCGAGCCATACTTGAGCGCGTTCTGGAGCGTCAGCGTCATCTGCTGGTCGTCGAGATTGTTGAGCAGGGCGTCGGCTGCCCCCCGGTCCGGCTTACTGTCCTCGTACAGGACTTCGCCCGTGCGGGACTGGATCGACTGGATGATCTTCAGTTTGCGCCGGACACCGTTGTTGCCGAGAATCTGGTAGAGCGAGGTGACATCGCCCAGGGTCATCGGGTCGGGATTAAAGACGTTCGGCTTGTCCGTCGGGATCTTGTCTTCCACTCCCGCTGATTTCAGCCAGTCCGCAAAATTCTTCGCCCCGATTTGCAGCCCCACCCGGGTCGCGACTTCCTTCTTCCCAATCGCGAGCGCGTCCTGAATGGAAAGGAACCACTTGCTCAGGTCGACCAGCGGATTGCCCAACGCAAGGTCGTCCGCGCTCGCCGGTGCGGTCGGATCGATGTACGACGCATTCACCATCGTCGCGGGATCCAGGTTCAGGCGGTTGAACGCCAGCGCGTAGAGCAACGGCTGCAACAGCGCGCCGTTCTCGCGATGGGCCATGGAGATATGATCGAACTGGCTCTTGGAGAAGTCCCGGCCCCCCACCCACGCCATTACACGACCCGTGGCCACGTCCGCAACCACCGCCGCCCCTTGCAGGGGAGTCTTCGCAGGCCCCGGTGGCGTCGGCCCGATCGTCGCCGAGGCCGCTTCCAATGCCGTCAGCTTCAAGTTGACCTGGTCCTCAATGGATCGCTGCAATTTCAGGTTGATGTTGGTGTGCACCGTCAGGCCCTGGGGCATTTCTTCCGTGCCTTCAATCGAGAGGATCTGTTCCATCTCCTTCACCGCGGCGACCATGACGTAACTCTGCAGGCCCGACGGCTTCGAGGGCTGGATGCGGATCGGCTGGATGATGGCCGAGGCATATTCGTCCGGCTTGATGAAGTGCTCATCCATCATCTGCTTGAGCGTCGCGTTGCGCCGCCACTTGGCCAGGGACGCATCGTACTTCGGCGAGGAGCTGTTGAGGATGTTCGGGGCGCGGATAATACCCGCGAGGAGCGCGCACTCAACCGGCGTCATGTCCCGGGCCTCCTTGCCGAAATAACCTCGTGCCGCCGCGCCCACGCCAAAGTAACCCTTTCCGAAATAAATCGTGTTCAGGTAATAATTCAGGATCTGGTCCTTCGTCAGCGACTTCTCCAGCCGCTCTGCCACGAAGGCTTCCAAAAACTTCCGGTCCATCGTGCGGGAGAAATCGCCAATGAGATGCTTTGCCAGTTGCTGCTCAATCGTGCTGCCGCCCTGCGCCCGGGCCTTCTTGCCCAGGTTCTCATGCAAGGCGCGCAGAATGCCCCAATAGTCGATCGCCCCATGCTGGTAATACCGGCGGTCTTCCGCCGCCATCGCCGCCTGACGCATGATGAGCGGAATTTCTTCCGCCTTGAGCACGATCCGGTCCTCGACAAAAATGCGGCCCAGTTCCTCGCCATTGACGTCGTAGAACGTCGAGGTGACGTTGAGATCGTCCAGCTTCTTCAGGTCAAAGGTCTCGGCCTTGGCGTAAAATTCGAGCGCCTTCTGGTAGGCGAAGTAACCCAGGATCGTCCCGGCAACGATCACCACGATGCAGCCAATCTGGATGGTGCGCCAGAGGAGCTTCCAGATGGATGTTTTCTTTTGGGGCGGCTGCTCCTTCCGGCTGCGCCGGCTTCCCCCTACGCGTCGCGGCGGGGCCAGCGCGGTGACCGGCTCTTTGGCCGGTTCTTTTACAGCCTCCGCGACCGGCTCCCTTTTGGGCGGCACCGGGTCGACAATCTGCGCCCGGGATGAAAGCGGTTCTGTGCGTTTGGCCACAAATGCTTATAACACAACTTGCTCGAAATTGTGTCGAAAAAATAATGGAGAATGGCGCGGAAGCCTCCAAGGGCAAAAAGCCATCCTGGGCCGTGTGGTCATGGCACGTAATCGCTTTCAGGTCCCGGAATATTACGTCCTCATCCGTTCGATTGTCTTTCATTGGACATCCTCCTCAGCCTCACGGCAGACTCCGCTGATGGATTTTTGTCGGCGCAAGCTCTCCCTGGCCCTCTGGATTTTGGGCCTCGGTCTCGCGCTGGGCTTGATCTGGCATGGATATCAAGGTGGGGTCTTGCATAAGACCTACCCCTACAACACCTTCCTCTACAATCCCGACATCCGGGGCAGCGACTTTACCGTCGGCACCGCCTATCTGGCCCATCAAAATCCCTATCGCGCCGGCTGCAACTACTTTCCCGCCGCCAACTTCGTCTTCTCGTTCTACTCACTTTTGCCCCACGCCATCCGGACCTACCTCTTTCTCGCCGCCACCTTCCTGGGCTTGTGGTCGATACTTTCCCTCAGTCTGCTCAAGCTGGTGCCCCACTCGGGATGGCGGTTCGCCACCGGGGCCCTCCTCATGTCGACCTACCCCATCCTGCTCTGCCTCGACCGCGGCAACATCGAGATCCTCGTCGCCTTCTTCGTGGCCGCCTTTTGCTTTTGTTATGCCCGCAAAAAATTCCTCCTGGGCCTTTGTTTTCTCGTCCCCGCCATCTGCTTCAAGTTCTATCCGGTCGTCCTCCTGCTGCTCTTCGTCCGCCGGAGATTTCTTCTCTGGCCGTTCGCCGCCGTCGCCGCCTTCGTTCTCATCAGTCTCGGTGGGATGCTGACCTATCCCGACAGCGTGGTCGAATCCTGCCGCCTCTTGGTCGACCAGTTCTCCGCCTATAACAACCGGGTCAACCTCGACTTCAACGGCTACGCCGCATCAGCCGGCGGCTGGAACTGCTTTCGCCTCGCCGTCTTCTTTGTCTACTCCTTCGGCGATTGGTACTGGCCCATGCCCCCCGACATGGTGAAAGAGACGCTGCAATGCTACTCACTTATCATGGCTTGCCTGGGCCTCTACCTCGCCGCCCATGTTGTGCTGGTGGAAACCACCTTTGCCCGGCGTGCCATCCTGCTCCTCCTCTATATGACCGTTTCTGCTCCGGGCGGGGCCGACTATAAACTCATGCACGTGGAAATCGCCCTGGTCATCCTTCTTCTGGTCAAGGAGCGCCGCCCCGGCGATCTCTGGGCCGTCGGCGCCCTCGCCTTCTGCCTCATTCCCAAGAAGGAAGTTTTCCTGACCTTCATGGGCATCACCGACTCCATTCACGCAGACGCCTCCATCGGGATCATCCTCAATCCCCTTTGCGTCCTGCTCGCGATGGGACTTCTCGTCCGGTCCGGTTACCGGAAAGGAACCGCGACTTATTCGCGTCGACACCTCGTCGCCCTGACTTGGCCGCTCCGGCGCTTGGTGTCCAGACCGGCCTAAGTCCCGAAACTGATCCCAATCGCCTTGGCCGTCGTAACGACCTGGCCGTCCGGCGGCACATGCTTGATCTGGCCGACCGCTTCCTTGATGGTCACCGCACCGATCTGATAGTTGAGATAACTGACCATGTGGCCAAATTTCTTTTCCTGGATCAACTGGACCGCGCCCACGCCGAAGCGCGTACCGAGGTTCCGGTCCTGCGTCGTCGGCGCTCCGCCGCGTTGCAGGTGACCCAGCACCACCGTGCGGGTCTCGCGCTGCGTGCGATTCATGATTTCCGCGGCAACCTGTGCGCCGATACCACCCAGGCGGACCTCGCCCTTGGTCGCGCCATCGACCGTGAGGACTTCCCCGCCCACTGCCGAAGCGCCTTCCGCCACGACAATCAAAGTGGAAGAGGCCCCGCTCGACATCCGCTTTTCCACGTGCGCGGCCAGCCGCTCATAAGAGAAGGGAATCTCGGGAATCAAAATCACATCCGCATTGCCGGCCAGTCCGCCGTAAAGCGCAATCCAGCCCGCGTGACGCCCCATGACTTCCAGCACCATCACGCGCTTGTGACTGGCTGCGGTCGTATGCAGGCGGTCGAGCGCATCCGCCACGCATTGCACGGCGGAATCGAAACCGAACGTCGTCGCTGTCGCGGAAAGATCGTTATCAATCGTCTTCGGCACGCCGACCACGGGAACATCATTCTCGAAAAGTTGGTCCGCTGTCGTCAGAGATCCATCGCCGCCGATACAGACCAGCGCGCGCACGCCGAGATCGGTCAGCGTCTTCTTCGCCTCGTCGATGATCGGTTGCGGGATCATCGCTTTTTCGCCGAGGCCCGACTTCGCCACGAAGCGCCCCTTGTTCGTCGTGCCTATGATGGTCCCACCCGTGGAGGCGATGCCCTGCGTGTTCTCCAGCGTCAGGATCTTGTAATTAACCGGCGAGAGCAGTCCCTCATACCCGTCGATAAAACCAAGGACTTCCCAGCCCAAGGTATGGGCCGACGCCACGGTGGCGCGAATGACTGCGTTCAGGCCGGGACAGTCCCCGCCACTGGTTAATACTCCGATACGAAAGCGATGCACGGATAATGGCTATCCCGCTTTCTAAAAAGTGCAAACCAAATGACGCCTTTTTCGATTTTTTTTGTAAAAAAACGGTGACGCCCGCTCAACTATCGGCATTCTCGCACGAATGCAGCGTGAGTTTTCAGAATCTGAACCCGAATTAATGGATCTGCCCGATGTGGACGAATCGACCCTTCGCGTCGATCTCCAGCACCTCGCCGGCCTGAACAAGACCTTCGGCGGCCGTCGCGCCGTCCAGACCGTCTTCCACAAACTGGCCGACAAGACCCGCAAGCTTTTGCTGATCGATTTGTGCTGCGGCTATGGCGATCATGGCCGGAATCTCATCCAGCGTGGTCGCGAAAGTAATTGCGATGTGACCATTGTTGCCGTCGATTTCCAATTCCAGACCCTCAAGATCGCCCGCGAGGCCACGGCGAAGTCCGACAAGATGTTCTTCGTCCAGGCCGACGCCCGCAAGTTGCCCTTCCGTAACAAGGCCGCCGACCTCGCCTTCTGCAGCCTCGCCCTCCATCACTTCGCCGAGGAAGATGCCCTCACCCTCCTCAAGCAGATGGCCCGGATCGGACGCTACGGCACTGCCGTCGTCGACCTCGTCCGCAGCCGCCTCGCCGCTATGTGCATCTGGGCCCTCACCGCCTTTATTATCCGTGACCCCATGGTCCGCCACGATGCCCGCCTTTCCATCCGCCGCGCCTTCACCGGCCGGGAAATGAAAAATCTCGCCGAACAGGCGGGCTGGCCCAATCTTAAACAAACCAAGTTCCTGATGTTCCAACAGGCCGTCGTCGCACGTCTCGAAGCATGAGAACCTCCAACGTCATCACCATCAAGGCCCCGACCGAGACGATCTTCGCCGTCGCCTCCGACCTCGCCCGCTGGCCCGATTTCCTCTCCCACTACCGCTACAACCGCTTCATTTCCCCCATGCCCTGGGGCGGCATCGTCAAGATGTCCGCAGTCCGCACCATCATCCCCACCACCTGGATCTCGGTCTACCGGATCGATACCGAGAAGCGCCAGCTCCACTTCGAACACCTCCGCTCGGCCTTCAACGCCACCAAGGGGATGATCGTCGTATGGCACTTTACGGAAACCCCGGAAGGCGTTAGAGTTGAGATCACCCATGATTTGGAATTGCACTGGCCAATCATCGGTGGCTTTGTAGGAAAGTATATTGTGGGCCTCTTTTTCATTCATCATATCGCAACCAAGACCCTCGCGGGTTTGAAGCGCAAAGTCGAAAGCATGCATTCATGAGTTCACGTGTTGTCATTACAGGAGTTGGAGCGCTTACTTGCGTTGGTCATGGCCGCAAAGGCCTTTGGGACGGCATCCTCCGCGAGAAATCAGGCATCGGTTTCATCACGCGGTTTGATGCCTCCAATTACGACGCCAAGTGCGACGGCGAAATCAACGACTTCAATCCCGCCGAGCATTTCCCCCCCCATAAGCTGAAGCGGATCGATCGCTTCGCCCAGTTCGCCCTCGCCCTCAGCCAGCAGGCCGTCGACGATGCCGGGCTCAAACTCACCAACGAGAATCCCCGCAACGACGTCGGCGTCAGCTTCGGCACCGCCCTCGGTGGTATTACGACCGCGGAAACCACCCACGAGAAGTTCGTCCGCGAAGGCGGCAAGGCGATCCCCGCCGCGCTCGCCCTCCAGGTCTTTGGCGGCTCCGCCCACAGCAATATCAGTATCGCCTACGGCGCCCGCGGCTACAGCACCACCAACTCCAACAGTTGCGCCTCCGGCACGGTCGCCGTCGGGGAAGCTTTCCGCATCATCCGCGAAGGTCGCGCCAACATCATGATCACCGGCGCCGCCGAGGCCCCCCTCGCCGCGCTCACCTTCGGTGCCTTCGACACCATCAAGTCGATGTCCAAGGAAACCAAGGACGCCTCCCGCGCCGTCCGTCCCTTCGACGCCACCCGTTCCGGTTTCGTCATGGCCGAAGGCGGCGGCAGCCTCATCCTCGAGTCCTACGAACATGCCCAGGCCCGCGGTGCTCATATCTACGCCGAAGTCCTCGGCTACACCCTTAATAATGACGCCTTCCACATGTCCTCCTCCCTCCCCGAGGGCGAATCGGCCATCGAAGCCATGCGTTTCGCCCTGGAAGAAGCCAAGCTCCGTCCCGACCAGATCGACTACATCAACGCCCACGCCAGCAGCACCCCGATGAACGACGGCACCGAAGCCAAGGCCGTCTCCAAGTTCTTCGGCAAGAAGACCCCCGCCATCAGCGGTACCAAGGCCTTCTACGGCCACCCCCTCGGCGCTTCCGGCGCCATCGAGGCTGCCATCTGCGCCCTTGCCATCAAGAACAGTCATATCCCCCCCACCCTCAATTGCCACGAACCCTGCGAGGAAATCGGGCCCGGCTTCGACCTCGTCCGCCTCAAGGGCCGCTCCCAGCCGCTCAAGTACGTCCTCAGCAACTCCTTCGGCTTCGGCGGCATCAACGCCTCCGTCGTCTTCGGCCGCGTCGATTAAGGTAGCCGTTGCGGTTCCCGCGACGGTCAGCCCTCTTTTCCTGGAGGGCCCGGCTCTGTCGGGAATTACCCACTTGCCATGTGGGCGTCATAAGCCCTTGAAAGGAGAGTGACTTGGGATGTAAATAGTGAGCATGAATCGACTGTGCAACCTCCAATTGATAGGACCGAGGACGGGCTAAAAAGGGATAATACTCCAATGATGGTAAAGGAGTGTTTTGATGGAAGAGAAGATCGAAAGTTGAGGAAAAAGTCCCCACGTAAGAGGAAACCCAAAAATAGGACGAAACCGGAAGCGGTTAATACAAATTCTCCATAAGAGAAATCTCCAGAAGATATTTAGAAGCTATGCGCAATAGGGGATTGCGTCTCATGTCGCTATTCTTAAGATTGTATTACATGTCATTATCTAATCTATCGAGCGCCCAATTGGCGCAGTTAATTGGCCTAATCAAGGAGAAGGAAGCACTCCAGGAGAAACTGGAAAAAGTTGAAGCAGCCCTGCAAGCCCTTGAGAGCGGGGAATCTGCCGGCAAGAAACGCGGACGTCCTCCAGGAAGCAAAGGCATGGCCACGACGGGCCGGAAGAGTAAGCGTCTCAAGGCTCCTTTACTCCAGGCATTGGCTGCCGCCGGAGCTTCGGGTATTACCGTGAAGGAACTGGCGACCAAACTGAAGGTCAAGCCGGGCAACATTTTCAGTTGGTTCTATACGACCGGCAAGAAAATTAGCGGGATCAAGAAGGTCGGTGAGGCGAAATACGCCTACACGGTTAAATAGAAATTTCCCAATAGTGGCAGTTTCCCGGTGGAAAATTGCCGCTGTTTTTTGACCTTTCAGGCGATTGCCCGGTCATTTTGCAGGCCCAAAACGAGGGTCTTGTCGACATGCCACACACATTTGGGGGCGGGCGCTGGTCTCTTGGCCGTAGCAGCCCTTGGCGTAGTGATCGCAGCAAGTTATGGGAACCTGCGTCGGGCGAGGGGGACCGTGGCACCAAGTCGAAGTGTTTCGAGGAAAGCGGCGAGTAGCCTGAAGGCCAATCCCATGAGCATTTCACTCTGGTTTTACACGACCGGCAAGAATATTAAGGATGTTAAGGAAGTGGGTAGTCGTTTTGGTTACATTGCGCAATAGTCACAAAGCCGCAGGACACCGGACGTTTACAAAGGTACACCGATGGCGGCGGTTAGTTCTGTACCAGCACCCCCGGCTTGCCCACATAGCTGGTGGGGAGCCCCTCGACCTCCAAGTTATAGACAGGAGTCTTGGGGCCGCGCTGGGGGATAACGTTGAACACTTTCACGAAGGTGCCGTCCCGTTGTAAAAGCTGATCGCCGGGGAATAGGGTCTTGGCCGCGACCCAGCCTTTCTGGTTCACCCAAAAGGGCTGCGAAGGCGCGCAAACGATCCTGTCCCGGCCCGCCGTCGCTACTTCGACGAGTTGGTTAGAAACCAAGGGCACGATGTGGGCTACCTTGTAATAGCCGCTTTTCCGCTTCAACGGTTCCGTGGCCCAGACTTTGTCTCCATCCTTGATTTTCTCGATCGGCTTCGAGCCGTCCTCGGTGATCACCGGCGTACCTGCCACGAAATAAAACGCACTAATCTCAGCCTCCGGACCCGGTTTCGCGTCCGGTGCTGCCAAGGCGTTGACCCAGCAAAGTATCCCTAGCGCAAGGCCAATCAGAAATCGGGGGGTGTAGTTCATTTTTGACACTTAAAAAGTTAACGCGATAGATGTTTCTCTCGGTATTTGCCCCTTTTTCTCGTTGGGAAAAAAGTCCGTTGTCCCTTCTGTGGCCTTAAATTCGGCGATTTGGCCGAAAGAGCCGCGGTTCGCCTCTGTTTGGTTGTCTTCGGTGACTGTGCCGTGATTTGGCGCTGTGTCGTAGTTCGATGTGGACGTTTCTGTGCGACTTCCGAGGTCAGTTACCTCGGTGGTTGGCGCGTCGTACCCGGTGCTGGAAATTTCCCAGACGCGATTTTCGGGTGCGGATGGAGTCAGCGCAAGCGCGGGCAGGAAGCAAGTAAAAGCCAGTGTCAGCCAGAGGATAATCAGCTTGGCCGAGTTCATTTTGTGGACAGTACTTGTCCCTTCAAAAGGCGTATGTCGCCCTTAAGCAGTTGTACTTGAAAGAGCTTATTCGACGACTCTCTTTCGACAGGATCAACAATCGCCTGTGACACAATCTCGATCTCAATTTCGCCGGAAGCAGTGCTAGCCTTTGTGCCCATAGGTGGTTCTGCGCCTTGAAGATTACCGACCAGCAACACCTTGCCATTGGATAGCACCGTGACATTTATAACTGTCAGTTGAGCACTCATTGGCTTGCTCCAAGTTTGGTTATACGTGCCTGTATCTGGGCAGCTTCGGCAGGAGAAATATTGTATTTACTGGCGTTGTTAATCAACTTTTGACCCGCTTCGATTTCCATCTGAGTTACGTCTGTCATTCCCCGCCGCATCTGAGCCATGTGTATCAATTCCTCATACACAGCCGCAGACGAGGGGTTTGGTCTTAGCAGGATCGTCTTTGAATCAATAGTTGCAGCTTCCGCATCGAAGAAATTCAGTACGCCCACTGCATCGGCGTCGCTCTGCATCAAGCCACCTTGCTTTGCAAATGCAGTTTGTATCCGGCTGAACAAAGCTGGATCCATAGCCCCTCCGCCGCCCGTTTTGCTTAAGAGAGGGGCACTCCCTTCTGCGGCAACAAGAGGCCGCTGCATATTGATGCGAAACTGATTGCCGAGATTAGAATCGACCGCGCCACCCAAAAGCGGCTTCTCCAGCGCAGCGGCGGACAGGATTTTCATGGCACCCAAAGCAGCGTGGCTGATCTGGTCGCCCGTGCCCAGGTATTGCCCGGCGGCAAAGTCGTAGCCAGTCACGCCTTCGCTCAGCATCTTGAGGCCGCCGATGATCGGGATCGCGTTGATCGCGTTGGAGGTCTGTTGCGCTTGGGTTTGGGCCGGCCCGACCGAGCCTGACCGGAGGGCCTCATCCACCAGGTTCTGGAATTGCCGGTCCCGGTCAGCGAGGTAGCTGCCCAATCCCCCACCGGAGGC